>Ga0302300_1000469_pt1 | contig 28109 bp, 30 predicted proteins | sample III_Palsa_E1_1_FD_198756 | JGI IMG/M metagenome (GOLD analysis project Ga0302300, IMG submission 198756) | Peat permafrost microbial communities from Stordalen Mire near Abisko, Sweden - III_Palsa_E1_1 | ecosystem: Environmental > Terrestrial > Soil > Palsa > Peat permafrost | place: Sweden... | reverse complement strand
TATAGTTCAACAGACCAATATAGTTCAACAGACCAATATAGTTCAACAGACCAATATAGTTCAACAGACCAATATAGTTCAACAGACCAATATAGTTCAACAGACCAATATAGTTCAACAACTATATATGTAATACACATTACACTAATTACTGTTACCAGGTAACAGTAAATAACAGACATATAATAACATACATATGTAAATCTTTAGTGTCTATATTGTACTAAAAGATCTATATCTGACTGAAATTAGAACTATGTTTTTTGGCATCTACTAAAAAACAAGATGTAAGTCATAATATTGGTTTGACACTATTTCGATTTATATTTTATTCCTTTCATCTACGTTTAATGTTTTCAACATAAAAATGTTAAATATATATATATATAGAAGAATGTAAGTTCCAATGAACTTGACATGTGTATTTCCAACCATTAATAATGCATATTTACAATCTTAGATTGTAAAGATATTATCTGTTTGATAGTTACACATTAGTTTCTTTGATTTTGTTGTTGTAACAACACTTTATTATAATTTAGTAATTGTTTAAGTTCCTCTCTCAACATTTCATTGTCTGCTACTAATTTAGCATTTTGATCAAGTAATCCTACTTCCTGTGATTCATAGTTTTCAATCAACTCAGATTGTTCTCTCAGTCTGAACTCTAGAGCAAATAGTTTTTGTGTTAACAGGTGATTATGTCTTTCTAACGACATCTTAGCCTGGTGGGCAATCTCAGACATTTTTTTTACACTATCCATTTGTTTTCCATTTACAATATTGTTATTTACTCACTTTATTTATTGTTGATAAGTTTAATAATATTATTATAATGTTATAATAATAATGGCAAATTTATTATTTATCGCCAGTAATGGTGTTTAGTAACAATATGTATGATAGACAACTTAATATACCGAATGGTTATGGTAATAATAATTCTTCAAATGTTGAAGAGGTTAAAGAGGTTAAAGAACTAATTCCCTTAACCGATAATACTATGTATAAAAATTATAATGGTATTTTATGACCTAATCATGAGTTACATATCTCCAGATGTCAATGATGTATGCTTGTCAATGATGTATGCTTGTCAATGATGAGTTTTATACCAAAGGATGAACACATTGGTAATAGTTGTAAATTACTAATTAAAGGAAAAAGAAACATAGGTATTGGAGAATTATGTTTGATCCATTAAAATTGTCATATCATGTTGTGTAATGATTATTAATCATTATGATCATCAATATCTGTGGATGCAAGTGGAGAAGAAGGATACTAAATTTGTTGGTAAAGATATATATTACATTAAAGAGAAATACTTCACTAAACACCGTAAATATGCAAGTGAAGAGAAGTTATAATACATAGATGGTTTAAAACTATGGTACTCATAATATAATTATTAGAAATGGTGATAGGGGAGGGTAATCATGAAGATTAAAATTTAGATATCACACGAGAATAACTTTATGATAAGTTAATTGGACTCACACTATCTCACCTATTACAGAAAGACACATTCGTTCCTATACTATCTCTCTCACCTGATGAGAAAGCATTACACTACTATTTTTAACAAAGTAAGAACCTCTATCACCAGTGATAAAATAACGACAGATTTTATTTCAATGGAAAAACTTCTCAAGTATTTTAAATAAGGGAGATTTACCATTTACAGTCGGTGATCAAGATCTAAATACTATTCCTATTGTAATACTTGGAATATGATGAAGAATTTATTGAGACCAAGGAAGAAAGAATGTTTAGACGTTGACTGGTAAACTCTAGGTTTGTAATAAAGATAGTATTGTTGTTATTATATGTCACCCCCTCCCCTTAAATTTTATAATCTTAGATTATAAAGATTTGACTATATGTAAAATTATATCAACATGTTAATTGTATTGTTATAATTCATAACATAAACTTTTAAATGTAAATTAACATATAACTCATAACTTTAAAATATTACATATAACTCATAACTTTAAAATATTACATATAACTCATAACTTTAAAATATTACATATAACTCATAACTTCAAAATTATTACATAATATACTATTAATTTGGTTATCCAAGATAACAAAGTATTTTTATCATAGACATGTTTGTGTCTTATTGATGAATAAACCCACCCGTGTATACAGGTAGTAATGATATATCAATGGGTGACCTAATTGGTGGTTTAATCTTATCACAAAGAAGTTGGCGCAATCCTTCCTCATGCTTCAGGAAACAAACACTGTAATAGTCAACATCAGTGAATGAATTAGTATATGATGACCGAAGTTCAGGAATACATGAAATTTCCATACATTGGTTGAGGTAAGCACCAATTTCAAAAATAAACTTTAGATCTTTCTTAGCATGAACATTATTGTTGATATCAATGTGGAAAATATCGTTGTCATCACAAGCCATAATACATGTTTTGTTCTTGTCATCCCTATCCACAAAGGTCAGTAGATTATTAGCTGAGTCGTAAGTATATGGTACGTGAACAATTTTAGCAAGTTTAACAATGTTAAAGCTAAACTTGACATCGTCTGTCATCGCAACTTGATCGCTAAGTTCCCACACGATAGAGGTTGGCATACAATTTGTTTCCTGTTCATCGCGAATCATTGAAATCGCATCCTCCAGATTTGTTTGAAACACCAACTTTGGGTAATTGGACATTTTACTATCTACAATAATAATTTATCAATTTATAATATTGGTCACCTTGAATATATTTATAAATATACTTAGGGTGACAGATAACTTAATCTTTATTCTGTTATCCAACCACCATTAATCTTACTCGAAATTAGTGGTTGATGTGTAAATCTAAATAAACCAAATGTGGATGTGTATGTGTTATGTATAAAACAAACATGTTAAATTAACATTATGTATTAATAATAACAAATGTTGTTGATATCTTTATTAATGTCAAACAAATATGTTACTCATTGATCAATGAGATACTTAATAAAATTAACGTCATCATGACGTTAAAGTGATGTTAAAGTGTAAAGTTAATAGGGTACAAAGTTCCATTGCTCCTCTGCATCTTTTAAATTCTGTTCCAGATTATCGCATATGGTTGATATAACCTTGTCTTGTATCTCTTTTTTGGTAATAGGTAATTTAGACATACTCCCAATTCTTACCATTTTTATTTCATTCAAGGCCTCTGTTATTTGTTTTAAAGAACCATGAATTTTACCAACATAATCTTCTGGTTTCATGTCTTTAACTGGGTCACAAACATAAGGTTCTTCTATCTTATTAGTTCTCATTTTGTTAATAAAACAATTGATCAATATTTATCGTTATTAAAATAGTAGATTATTACTCCCTTTTCTCCTCATGTCCTCTTCTTGTACTCTTGGATATCTAATTTGACACATACTGTTGGTTAACAATGTTTATTGTTGTCATTGTTATTTTAACAACTAATTATATATTTGTTTATCTTGGTAATCTTATTATCCATTATTTTCGTATCCTTACTGCCATTTTGTTATGGTTAAAGACCATAATAGTAGAATATAGGGAAATATCCTGTTAACAAAAGAGATCCAGTTAACAAATAACTTAGGTATATAGAGTTAATGAACTATTCGAGTTTTGTGTCAAGTTATATATACAATTGATTGAGAGTAGACAAATGTGTTCAATATTACATAATCATTGTAACAGCAATAATAAGTAAAAGTATTAACACCATTTAAACTAAATTTGAATATATACATGATTATGCCTATAACCATAAAAATGTCAAGTAACCAGAATTGTGAGTTGGCTACTAAAGCATTAGAACAATCAATTGAAAAGGTAATTAAATATTATGAAGATACTGAAGAAGATAGTAAAAGAGGTTATTACTTCGAGGACGTTGATGCTGTCTATGAATCTATTCAAGATATGAAGGAAGCATATAATGCTTACATTAAAAATTGCAAATAGTAATAGATGTATGTGTGTGTGGTGGGGAGGAGGAGGAGAGGTAAGGTAAGTTAACAGAAATAATATTATGTTTAACAAATATATTATCGACATATGAATATTTACAATCAGTGATTGTAAAGTGTTTATTATAATTATTATTGACGATTAAGTAATCTTTTGACAAGTTGTGTATCATCAATATAATTGGAGATTAAATCTATCTCTACAATACTTGGGTCATGATATTGATCAATAAGTAAAGCATCATCATCAGTTAAACCGTTATGAGATAAGTCCAACTCTGTCAGAGAAGGAATGGATACTAATTGTTTCAACATATGTTGATGAATATCTTTTTTACATGTGTCATAATCACCAATACGATTATTTCCCATACGTAACTTGACTAATGTGTTGTTGAAAGGTAACTGTTGTTGTTGTTTCTCTGTTCCAGAGAACTTTATATCATTGTTAAATAAGAATAGTTCCTTAATATTAGTGTTTGCTAGCAGATGGAAGAAACCAACTTCCGTGATAAAGTTTTGCCACAAATTTAAACATTCAATACTAGTGCTATTTGCTAGAATACCAACACCGGAATCTTCCAACCAATTTGAACCAATATTGACAATCTTTAATGTTTTATGGTTAGCGATGTGTTGAATACTATCTTTGTTTTCATAACCTATCTTGTTCTGTTCGAGGTTAATTTCAACCAAACTTGTTGCGTTACAAATACCACTTACATTAGTGATATCATTGGCTGAAATATCTAATAATTTAATATGTTTATTTTGAAACACAGCAGTCGCACCTGCATTACCAATGTTGGATTCAGATAATAACAATTCTTCTATTTTGGTACTGTTACAAAAATATGCTGCTCCTACTGGTCCAACATTATAGTTACCAGATAAGTCTAATCTACGAATGTTACTTTTTGATAGACTTTTCGCCCCTGGTGGCCAAATGTTGTTGCAACATAAACTCAAGTGATCAAGGCTCAGCTCAGATAAATAACCAGCACCCAAATCACCAATATCATGAGCGTACAAATCTATGGCTGTAATGAATTTGTTGTTTTTTACTGCAATTACCAATTTCTTAACTTGTTTATCACCCATACCTTTACCATAATAATGATCATGTCTCAATGACAAAATAGTATCCTTATATACATTATTTTGAATATCTGTTACCAACTTATCAAATACCGTCTCATCAAACTTTTTTCCCATCCTTAATGTTTTACGACACATTGTAGTATTACGAACTTCATTTTATCACTTTAAGTGATAAAGAAGTAATTGTTATGTTAACAATAAACAATGTTAACAATAAACAATGTTAACAATAAACAATGTTAACAATAAACAATGTTAACAATAAACAATGTTAACAATAAACAATGTTAACAATAAACAATATTAACAATAAACAATATACTTAGAGTATGTTGAAATTACAAATGTTACAGTGACATATATATATATATATATATATGTGTGTTTTAAGTAAATATAATAGATATTTACTACTTGGATGAACAAAGAGATATTAGTTTGCAACCTGAATTTGTAAAGTAAATTATTATGATGATAAAAGTATGAATCTCAACTACGGGTCCAAAAATTATTCAAACCTTCTCATAGAAAGACCAAAGTCTCAGTTATTCATGAGAACAGTAAGACGTGAGCAAATAGAAGAGGATGAAGAATGGAATATTTTATCACCCATGCAACTATCACAATGGTTAAACCATCCTGTAGTCGAGGTGTTGAGATTAGATGAGAAGTTTACATATAACTGGAGTTGATGATATAAACACCATTATAAAAACAACAATACTTGGAGATTATAAACTTATATCAAGGGGAGAAGAATACGTCGATATAATGTTTCCTCATGAAGGACGAGTAAAAGTTGTGGTAAAATATCTCGTTAATGACTATCCATTTCGTCTCACGTTGGATACTAATTTTAAACACCAAAGATTAAGCGGTGAATATTTAATCAACGTAACAAATGTTATAACATTAACAACAGTTATATATCTTACGGTATATGGTTCTATTATACTTCAAACTTTTGATGTCAAGTATATGATTGACAATCACAATGATATTATTACACTACAAATAAACTTCATTATAAATGATAACGAAGTACAAGTGTACGAATTTTCATCTGACTACAAAAATATATACCAGTTGAAAAAAGATTATCCATATGCTTTACCATTGCATGGAAATATTGATTGGATGCCAGTTTGGTCGTCTACAACATATACATTTTATGGCGGTATTGTCGATGGTAAAAATCCCCATTTTCATCATACAGCAACATACGTAAAGGATATATCTGAGGTATATTATGTTCCAGAGGATATTGATTAATAACTATATCGTCAGTCTGAGTTGAATACTATTTAACCATAGAAGGATAATACTTATAGTAAATATTACTGTTATTTCTAACACATATTTTGTCCGATATATCAGACATTACATTTACGACTTAAAGTTGTAAATCATAATCATTACATTAACGTACGCATACATATAAAAACTTGTAATTATCCTATGAAAATTAAATTCATAATTGTTCACAACATCAATATATAGTAATCAAGATGAGAATGTTAAGAGGAAAGCTATCTTACCAACATTATATTTATCAAAACATCAAAACATCCAACAAAAATAGTGTGATAAGTTATAAATTACACTACTATTGTTACTAACACTTATATAAATGGAAACAATTACTTCACTTCATGATGAAGTGAAAAACATAAACATTATTTTAGTACATGTTATGGGTTCAATTGAATCTTCAAACTCATTGTATATGACGTCATATATGTCATTTGTTTCTCCATAGTCAAATCTTGCATATGGATCATTAACCAATCTAGTAATTTTTGGAATATTATATATGTGGTGATTGTCATTACTTAAAAATTTAGAAGTAAAAATTACATCTAACATAATAGAATAAAGTTGTTCATCTCTTATATTTAAGTCGTTATAATATGTATCCATAAAGTTTTGTGAATCCACAGATGATCGAACATTTACTATTTTGTTATGATAGATATCCATGACATTATCAACAACCACAATATTATGTTCTGTTTCAATAACATGTTGTAAAATTTCATTATATAAAATTGGATCATAAGTAATACGATAAAAAATAATATTACCAGAGACTCCTGGTCTCTTATCAACGATGTTGGCAGAGATTACATCTTTCAACACATCCAACAACACAACTTCATCAGAACCATCTAACAGTAAATTTTTACCATTTTTAAGTAAAAATGTTGTTGAGTTCAAATATGTATTTATTTTGTTAATGGACGCATAGTAAACGAGTGGTTTAATTTTTAGGTTAAAACCCACATCATACCAGCCATAATATCATACACATTGTTTTTATGACTAAAATAATCTGGTTCTATTACTTGTTTATAATATGTTAGCCATTCAGAATATGAATATTGTAACAATGGTATACCATCATATGTATGATTAGTTTTATGTAAGAAAGGTAGGATGTATAAAATTTTGGTAGATGAACAGAATAGTGAGATATTGCGACGATCTAAGTTTGTTACAATTCCATCGGTTTCTCTCACTATGACAGTGTTAACTGTATTATCTAGTACCGGTAAATAACGAAAAGTTCTTGTTTTACCCATTTCATTCCTATCCTTTATGTCAAAGATGAACAGGCACAAATGGGTGTATATTTCTACATTATCTTTTAATATTATAACATTATAACATTGTAATAATTAATAACCCTTAAATGTTTATAAGACAATCTTTTCATATCATTTGATGATGATGATGAAATAGTATTCAACAGCTCTCTGGTATCAGTTAATAAGTCATACACTGACTTATCTAAGTATATCCTAACTAACCAATCGGGTAAATTACGTGCCATATTTTTAATTGTACGATTGATACTTGCTAAATAATTGCAAAGTTTATTAAAGTGATCATTCAATACATCAATATGATCTAAATTGTAATCCTGATGTATATACTATACAAAATTAGAGAAATACAATTGCATCTGGGTGTATTAACATCATCTGTTAAGTCAAATACTTGTTTCACATAGTCCAAATATTCCGCGTTGGTAATATTCTGAACGATTTTTAATGGTTCATATATAAATTTGTAATAGTTGAGCTTTTTACTATTAACTAAAACACACACCCCTTATTTTGATTACTTATAATCGGGTTGTTACTGGATTCAACAGCATAATACTCATGTTCAGAGTACTGTTCATCATAATGGTTACTACTCCACTGTTTCATCAAACGATTGTACTCCTTCAGGTAATAATGATTAGACATTGTTTACTAAACAATTATATTTTATTTTTATAACTCTATCCGATAGAGTTAAAATTCATTGTAACTAGGATTGATACGAAATTCTTACTTGGAACAATGTCATATTAAGTATGATGGTGAAACTTTCACCGGAACATGTCGTAATGTTACCTATTTTTTATACTTTGGAATTAATTGTTAAAAACAACTTACAATTAATTCCAAAGTATAAAAATATATATACATATATATATATATAAGGTCAATGGAAAAATATATAGGTTAATGAAAATGAACAACAACCATATATTCTAATACACGATTTACCAGATATTATTTATTTTCCTGAAAACAAAGTAAAGTCCGTCAAATGAACAACTTATTTGCGAATCAATAGTGGTATAGAATGACATGATTGAAAATACCATAATGCCAGAAACATTTGGAACTGGGGGGGGGGGACTTAAGACTATTGGCAACATGGAATTTGTACTGTGGATACACGAATTTTATTTAGTACAGTGACAAATAATAATTATTTCTAGGCACGGTAACAAATAAAAATATGTTTGTTAACGACAATAATATAATTTATTTTGCAGCAAAATAAACATCGTTTGAAAATATATAATATCTGTATAATAACTATCAATTAGTAATTAATAATTGGTAGTTAATAATTGATAGTTAATAGCCAGCAGGAAGACGAGTGTAGTATGTTAATATATTAACAATTATCTTAACGTACTCAACAGCATTAAATCTATCGGGATTGGGAAGAGAATATAATTTCTGTCCTATGTCAGTGAAGGGTGTGCTACGTAATGACTTACCATTAAGTTGACCAGTAACCATTCCATACATGTTTACAAATAGTATGCAATGACCATCTGAATTGATAACATCAATCCGATCTTCAGACGCTCCGATCACGTTATGATGTTCACTAATATCTCGAACACGAGTAACATTAATTCTCTTATCATTGGTATTTCCCGACAGAATAAAGGACAGAAGATTATTATAATAAACATTGGTAATATTATTTATCTCGACTCCAACATAATTAAGTAACAGTATATTCCAGAATTCTTCCTCACTAGCGTGGAACAATACATCATATTGTTTTTTAGTTAACTGGAATTCATATGAATATTTAAAATCAGGGATAGGGTAGAATGTTAATATTAATAAAGTTCCATCAGTTAGATTATATTCAACAATACTAGTTGTATAGTTAGCCACACGAATAATATACCTACCCTCAGTTGGATACCACTCATATACATCAAGCTTACTTTGTGATGATGTAATTGATGGTAGTAAAACTTCTAGTCTCTCCTGCATTTCAGGCGTAAACATATTTGGTGGCAATGGTTTAGTATTCAGCATGATATTTTATATCCTATTAAATATAATACTTATATTTATTAATTAATAATCAATAATTTATGATTTAACTATATAATGTAATAATATAATGTATTAAAGTAAACTATACATAGTGTATGTAATTTATATCTAATTATTAGATATAATAATATAAATCTTATATTATACAGTTATAATATAAGATTTATAGTAAAGTAAAAACATTAACGTAAAAAGAAAACATTGAAGAAGAATACTCACTAGTATATTTTACTTTAATGTTAATTTATATCGGTCAATGTTTAACTATTTTTTGCTACTCTGAAAATACAACGTGATCAGTGATACAGATATCACTGTCAAGAATACTAACTGGTTCGTAAGAATAAATAGTGACATCAACAGGTACTAACTTTATTAGTTTTGCACACACACACACACTTTTGTCTTCTCCATGTAATTTATACATTTCCATATCTTTAAATTTTACAGTTAAGTACTTATATTCTACACAACCATGTTTAACAGATAGGTATGATCCAAAGAAATAACACACTGAGTATTGAGTACTGAGTACTGATTACTGAGCAAAGATAGGTTCATCAACGTTTGACATATTACTTAATTTAAAAAGTTTTAGTATAAATTATATATAGTTTATAAAAAAAGTTAACTTAACTTTATGACAATATTAGATTACATACAAACAATATTACCTTATTTAATATGTTTATGTATGTATGTAATCTAATATAATTAGGTAACGAGAGATATTATATTGCAAACCGTGACTGGTAAGTTGGATGAACATTAATCATTGTTAACATTGATACCATGAGTGAGTAAACCATTCATTCAATTAACCAATAATCTAGAACAACTTTATTTATATCTTTGACATGTATATAAAATTTGAATTATTGTTATTGCTACAATAAAATATCCACCACTCATCCCCTCTCTTCTCCTCCCTCTCCTCCTCCATCATCACTAGTATGACTAATATGGATTACAGTGGCATAACTCCTGAAATATGGAATGAATATTATACATTGAACATGAAGTTTACTATTATGAAACAACGTTATCTTAACATGTTGAGACGAGAGTCTGGACAGTTGGAATATGGAACTTATTTACCTGACAATCCCTTATTCTCAGAAATAGATGTCATTGATAATCCCGATATTAATTGGTCCGAAATAGATAAAGCCAAGGCTGCTCCTTGTGACCCACAGTTTAAGGAACAACTATTACAAAACCCAAATACCATAAGTAAAAATATATTGTCGTTTATGAGTTATTGTATTACTTGGGATGATGTTAAACATTTAATAATGTATGAACATTACGATTGGTTTACAGATTTAACAATAAAACTATGTAGCAACCCTAATATTACACTAGATATTATTTTGGATAATCCCCAGTTCTTTGGTCCCAGTTCCGAATTAGATATGGGCTCTATATATCCAGGAAAAGTAATATTACTGAGGATGACATTCGTAATAACATAGATTTAGATTGGGATTACCGTTTCTTAGTCGGGAAGAAGACATTATCTTGGTCTTTCATTGAAGATTATCCACAAATGGAATACGATGTGTATATATCCGAAAACCCCAATTTAACAATGGATATAGTATTGAATCACCCTGATTATAATTGGAATTACATATTATTAATTCGAAATCCCCATGTTGTTAAAAATATTGCAGATGCTAAGTACTTTTGTGGAAGAATAAATAGAAATATACTTTCTGATGTAATTCCCAATCCTAATCTGTCTTGGACTGACATTAAACAAAACTTTGATGTCAAAAGAAATTCTTATTACTTAAATTTGGAAAAAGCAGTGGAAGAGAATCCTCATATTACTTTAAGTGTATTATTGGGTGATAATGATTTAATGCATCATTACAGGTCATTTGGTCTCAATCCAAATTTTACATTTAATCCAAATTATGATTGTACACCGTCATCTTACCACCAACGTTTGTACCCGTTTTCTAATAATTATGTAGGTTTCGAACGATATTTGGCATTAAAATTGTTAGTAGATAAGACTGATATCACACCAAATTACCAAACTACATTTGTGATGTATAATGGGGGTACCTTAAATTATAATTTAAATATTGAGTTCTTAACTTCGATATCTGATTTCTTTGATATACTATTTAACTCAAGTCATATGACACAAAGGATTAATGTTATAGAATTACCAAGATATACCATACAACAATTAGAGATAGTGTTACAAGTAATTTACGACTTCAAAGTGTTAACTCCACAACAGTATAACGAAGTTGTTGATCTACTTGACTTCTTCCAAATTTATGTAGATTTGTGGTCTGATGTTCACTATCCAACTTGTAAGGAGGTCACAAATATGTTGTTTTAACTTATTTAAACGATTGTTTATAACACTGTGTTATAAAATTACCACTATTGGTACTAGTTGTAAACCTATTGTTGTCTACACCATAAGATTATGGATAACATAATATACTTGTGATCCTAGATTACCAAAACAAAAAAGGTTAAATAACAACAATACAACAAAATAATAACTGGTGTTAAAAATATGGTAACCTCAAATAGATTAATATGTATACCTTTCTGAGAAAGGTAACTATAAGTATTAAATTTATATCTGTAAATAAGTTGTTGGATAATATTAACAACTACACAACTACACAACTTTATAATTGTTTTGTATATTGTGACAGTAAAGTATAGTTGTTTTTGTGTTTGGAATATACCAAATACAAAAGTTACAACACCTACAATCATTTATTATAACGATGATAATGTCATGTAATTATTAATTATATATATCTGGTATTATTACTTCTCCAAGAAGTAACTTATTATTTTATTTGTTTGTGGTAAATTAATTACTTTACATAAATAATATTAGCAGTATTTAAATTACCAAAGTATACAGATGTACAATAAACATAAAATTAGATTACCTGTGGTTTCTGTGAGTGAATTACAAGACACAAATGGGTTATTTCGATCCTTATTTCCACCTCATGGTTTTGTTCCATTGGATTATAATGCAATTATTCATGCCACAATAACATTTAATGCACATAATGATGTTTTACATGGTCAAGCCGAAATGACAGGTTACTATAATTATTCATCCAGTCCCAATGACATATATCCTTTTCATGTTAATGCTAATTTCACTGATGATAAACTTAATGGTGAACTTACAATGTATTGGTATGATACTCATCATAATATAGTATCAATCAGCCAAATGTTATACGATGAAAGTAAACCAATGTTAAGTATAGATTTAATGGACAATGAATTACTACTTAACACCAATGTTACATGCTCATACACATATCCTAATAATGTTACACTTCATACTCTACTACTACAATACCCATCATTATCACCTCAAAACTCAAACTGGGAAACAAAAATAACTACTGCTCAAAAATTATGTCAATTGTAATGTATCAAATGGGAATGGAAGGAGAGGAAAAATAGGGAGAGGGAAGAGGGAGAAAGGAGATTAACCAGTTATTATTATTAATATCATAAATGTAACTAACAGTTGTAATAGTAATTAATTTAGATGTTTATTTTGTGTATCAGATGAAAACAACACATTAATGTTATCTATCATCTATTGATAATAATTACTAGTAGTTATGTACTCTGTAACAATTATTATTAATATTACTATTCTCTTTACTCATTGATTATTAATGTTATTGTTAATAAACTGTGACGATAATAAATAATTTCTTAGTAATACTACCATTAATAGAATAAGTAATACTTCTCGAAGAAGTATAACCACACATTACCTTTTAAACTTTCTCTATCCTTCCTCCTCTTCATCCCTTCCATTTTATTTATTCCTCTCCTTCCTTTTCCCCACCCTCTCTTTTTCTCTCTCTCTCTCGTTTAATTATATAGATATATTACTAAAAATTACATGATCTTTGTGTAATCAACTAACCACAGTGATTATATGGATATCAGTGATAAACACCAGTTACGATAATGTATCTATACATGGATGACTACATAATCGCTGTGGGTGGTTGCCTACACAGATATTATGTGATTACCAACATATAAGTACTTAAACTTATGTAATTATCAACATATAAGTACTTAAACTTATGTAATTATCAACATATAAGTACTTAAACTTATGTTGATAATTATTTCACCCTCCCTCCTCTTCATTTGTCTTACTCACTTCTCTCTCTTTCTTTCTTTCTTTCTCTTTTTTTATCACACAAGTGTATTACTAGTAATTACACAAAATACGTGTAGGCAACCAACCACAATGATCTGTGACTATCTGTGATAGTAATCAAATACGTTAACATATTATTCATGTATAGTCATATAAATATTGTTGTCGATTACCTGCACGTAATTAATCCTTTTGTGAGGTTGAGTCTCACAAAGCGAAGCTATACTCTAAAGAGAGAGATGCCTCTGGCAACTCGACTGTGTACACTTTGAAGACAATTGGCATTGCTAAATGACAAACTTTTTTGCTTACCACCACTCTTACTACTTATATGATTATCAATCAAATATGGACTGCGCTCAACAATAATACTTAAGTTTGTGTTTACCTTTTCTACACTCGATCCTTTCCACCTTCCACCTTCCACCATCCACCATCCACCATATTTATCTATATTTTCCAATACTGGGGAACAACTATTAAATTTTATTGTAATAGCTGTTTAGTCTATACCTGGTTATAGACTTTTACCTGATGTTAAAATTATTGAATAAATAATAAAATGGTATATATATATATAAAATTTCATGGAAGATAATAAAACTATTGATTTTCCAGCTCCTTCAACAGTTACCGTTGCTTCGGAATTAGATACTAATGATGAAGTGGAATTTCACCTCGAAGTATCATGTGATAATTATTATTTCACTGCTACGGTGAATGATAAATCTAGTATTTATAAGGCTATGCCAAATTACCTTCAAAAGGTGAGTGATGATATATACAAAAAATTTATTGTCAATGACACGGATGATATCATATCATATGAAGGTAATAAGATAAAGATTTTGTGGAAACCAAGTAACAGTAGTAAACATGATCTTATGGTTACAGAGATTGGTGATGATGAGTTTAATACTCAACTAGTTAGTGATGTTCCAACGCATAGTAAAACAAAAAATATTGACTTGGACTACATAATTAGACAGATTATATATAAACATGGTTTGTATTTTATTCTTGGATACCACGATTATGATGATGAACATGATATTGTTCGTACTGACGTACAAATTAACATCTACCAATATCAATCAAATACATGGACACAGCTTGATTCTTTGGATATTACCGAATTTGGACTAGCCACACGACTGTTTGTTGATCAACAGATGATATATGTCATAATACAACAGGAACATGATTTGAAATTAGAATGTTGCGCTATCTACAATAATAATAATGGTAAATATGTTATCTCTCATCTATCTGTGATAGATAATATCTCCCATGATTCACGTATAGATCATATATCCAATTATTTTCTTGTTAGAGATGGGGATTTTGATGTCACGAGTGACGTTAAAATGTATACTGAAGATACTCTTCAATACATAGGAACAATCAAATTATACAATAGAACAGACAACGTAGAATATGCAACATATGGTGACAAACTTTATATTTTTAACCATACTGGTACAAAATTCATTGGATATCATGGTCCATATAGTACATATTACATATCTAGAGTGGATATTCTGGCCAAAATGAGATTTTATCTACATCGTTTAATTTAACGCTCTTACGTGTCTCCAAAACGGTTATGTATACTCAATACCAAATATAAAAATACTATTTACCACTTATTTTTCTATCCACATAAACACCTGTTAAAATAAAATATTTGTAATTATAAACTACAAATTATAAACTACAAATTATAAACTACAAATTATAAACTACAAATTATAAACTACAAATTATAAACTACAAATTATAAACTACAAATTATAAACTACAAATTATAAACTACAAATTACATGTTGTTAATTATATTAATAACTTATTTTACACAATAACAAATCTTATACCACATAACAAATTATATCTTCATTGTCACCATATGATTATAAACTTATTGTAAGTTTATTATTATTTTAATAGTTCTAATTATAACCCTCATTCCTCCACTATATACTAGACAATAAATTATTTAAACAATCTTATTGAAGTCTCAGAAGAATTAATATTAAATTTAATATTATGTTTTCCACGTCTATCAATCTTAATTGTAATATATTAATATATTAATATTCTTTCTATTTGGTTATCTATAGTATAGATAATAGATAATAGATATCTTGTGTCTTTACTTCTTTAAGAAGTAAATTATTATTATTGTGTTAAATAGAGAAAGCGTAGACTATTTTAGCAATAGGATCGTACTCATAAGGAAGATAAATATAGTAATCTCTATCATACATAGAAGGTAAATTGTAAGTTAACAGGTCATACTGCTGATCATAATCATCAAAAGTTGTAACATCATATGAATCATACTTATCGGTATAATCTTTAATTTTAATACCAGTTTGAAACCCATCATGAGGTTTATAATTGCTATTCGGTGAGTGAAAATGCACAGGTTCACGTCCTCCATAATTTTCTGGTATAGTAGATTGACATGAGACATATCTTATACTTTTTGGTTCGTTATTGTCTCTTGCTAACCAAAAGTTTAAATGTGGTTTATCGTTGGGACAATAAATAAAATCATGACAACCTACATCATAAATATTTATGTTTGAGTAGTATGTAGCAATACGTGATGAAATAAATTTGGCACTGGTTTTCAGCCTCACTTTATACAAATCAGAGTTGTTGTAATAATAGTCACTACTGTATTCATGAAGAACCTTATTATGATTTATGGCTGTAAGTCCACTTACACTCTTCAGTATAAATCCCTCATTTTCAAGATATCGAATATAACCAGCTGTCATATCATATATACGTCTACCATTGGCTTCATGATAAACACTTGCAACTCTCCTAGAGTATAAAGTATTAACAATATGGTTCACATAATTAAAAGGTAGTTCCTTATCGCCAATACTTTTGATACGAGTTAACATCCACTCGAAACTGGTGAATAGTTCAAATGGTAATACCTCTTTGGGAGTAAACTCTGTATACTCATCAATCATTTGGGTTAAAATATTAACAAAATAAAAATTACTATATAATTGTTCTCTTTGTTGTTCACGTAATGATTTGTATTTAAGCTCACACCAATTTCTTGCTTGTATTACATTATCAAGATAGTCAATAACCTTTAGGGATGTAAATGATGGTTGATCATTATCTAAAAAATCTTGGTACGCATACCAGTCATCAAGATTAATACCAAGAGGTATAGGTGTGTGTAAATTAATATTGTACTGATTGTTATATTGTAATACATTTTCAATTGTCTTACTACCAGCAACGTCTTTGTCTGATATATCAAACGGTACATCTCCCTGAACATTAACTAACACCATCTTTTTCTCCTAAAAAATATATTTACTCAATATAACTAATAGATATTTATCTCAATAAATTTTGATAGTCATTATCCAATATCTCAACGAGTTTATAACCTTTAATCATATAATTTTCATTCATCGATATTATTGTATTTACTTCGTAGCAAAGTAAAATATTGTTATGTTAAACAGAGAAAGCGTAGACTACTTTAGCAATAGGATCGTACTCATAAGGAAGATAAATATAGTAATCTCTGTCATACATAGAAGGTAAATTATAAGTAAACAATTTATACCGTTCATTGTGTCCATCAATTATAATATTAGTTTGATAGCCAATATATGGTTTATATTTACTTCTTGGATCGTAAATGTCAATAGGTCTTCTACCTTCATCTACTAAGTCTGGTAGGTTTTGGCACATTGCATACTTTATATTATCCGGTTGGTCAAATTCTTGTCTTCTTTGGTAACTTAAATATGGTTTATCATTGGGACAAAATATAAGATCATTACCGAGTGTCTCATAAGTCTTTATACTCGGGTAGTAAGTAGCAATACGTTGTAAGATAAGAGATGTGTCATCTAATAATTTGGTTATAAAATAACTATCGTCATTCTTATAGTAGTTATGGTCGTATTGACAAAGAATTGTCTCCTCTTCTACAGGCCAAAATGTATCATTATCTATTTGTAAAATAAATTTACTCTTTACAATGTAATCCATGAGTTCATCTGACATATCTCCAATAGTTTTCTTGTTATTGACATCATAATAAAGATTGTAAATATGTGGAGCAAATAAGGTATCAAGGGTATGTTTTATATTATTGGCTGATAATTGTTTATTTCCTATGTCTTTAATACGTAATAATATATGTTCAAAAGTCGTTAATAGATCAAATGGTAACATAGGCTTCAGGAACAAATTCGGTATCTTTATCAATAATACCAGTTAAAATAACAGTAAATGTAATTGGGTCCAACCGGTCTTTTTCTTTACGTAACTGTTTATATATTAGTTCGCACCATGTTCTTGCTTTCACCACATTTGTCAAGGTAGTTAATAACTTTAAATGCAACAGCAACAGGTTGATTGTAGTCTAGAAAATCTAAATATTCATACTACGCATCTAAATTCATGTAAATAAATATAGGTGAATTAATATTATAATAATACAGTAGATTGTCAATGGTCTTGCTACCAATAACATGTTTATTTTTCACATCGGATATCACCCACCCGTGAATATTACATAGTACCATGTTATTAATTATAATAAATATTTCTCAACAGATAGATAACCATCCGTTATGGATGGTAACTACGAAAGCTATATTCTAATTAAAGATATTTGAAATTGAGTTCGTTACCATAACTTTGAACAAAGTTATGAAATGTCAGCAAATGAACAACATCCTTTTATTACAGTATCAGTTGGTACTTGTAATATTAAATATAGTCAAGACCCAGATGTATTTTCGACTGATATTTCAACAGTCAACATTACATGTCCAAATGTAACATTGTTAACAATATTTAACAAATGCCAAATGACAATAACAGATAAAGATAAAAATAATGCTAAACTTAATAACAGAACAGTAACAGTTACTGAACCTCAAGATGGTACGAAAATACAGGTTATGCATGATTTTAATGGCGATATTACGAATGTTGAGATATATCATCCTAAGTATAGGAGTTACATTTCAAGTCGTTATTGGGAGGATAATAATGGATATCGTTTTACTCATAACTTACGTGAAAATAAATATGGATTAACAACTGGATTAGGTGGTATGTGGTCTATGAAACAATTCAATGAGTTAATGCGTTATGGAGACCTTGATATCATATTTGCCCACAAATATGGTCTTAAGCAGGAAAAATAATATGTAATTACAATCTTAGATTGTAAATCTGTTAATATTAACATAATAACATACTAACATACATCTTTACCGGCGAATATTTACAAAAGAAGAAACTACTGTAAGTTTATTATTATTATTATTTTAGTAGTTCTAATTATAACCCTCATTGTTTCTCTATATATACTAGACAATAAATTATCTATATAATCGTGTTGGGGTTTAAGAACGATAATATTATGATTTCACGTCTATCAATATTAACTATAATATATTAACAGAATAATATCCTTTCTATTTAGTTATTTATAATATAACATTTACATGTAAAATTACATCTTGAGGTTTGATATGTTTTATATTATTAATTCCATAATTACAATTCAAAGTGTGTATATGTGTTACGTTTACTTTTGAAAGTGATCTTTATTGATGTGAAATACACGTGTGTATAAACAGACACACACACTACTCAGCGATGTCAAAAAAATCGAGAGATTTTGAATTGGATATGGAACAAAACAAACCCTGTATATTTAACAATGAGGTGTATAACTTTCTACAACATGCAGAGTTAGGGCAACTTAATGGTCAACCCTCACAAAACTCACTGTTTGCTACTGATGGTATCATTATAAATAATAAGACAGGATATGTTCTATCTTCAAAATTAATGTTATCTAATTTATTAGCAAGACATATGATAGTCTACAGTAAATTAGTTAATTACATTATGGCTAAAAATAATTTGTTCATGGTGACACCCACAATGAAACAGTATATGTCTAATGCTACTAATAATTTACCTGAGTTTATTGATGCTTTAAATATTACTGAAATAGTAGATAACTGTTTATTACCCTTTGATTACTTCAGTCCAGAAGTTATGCAACAAGCCAGTATAAAAGTGAATGAGTTTAAGGATATCGTAAATAACGAATTAAGCAATTATTATGGAATAGACTTTAATTTAATTCCGGTTATAACATATAATAATGACAATGAGATGGATAATAAATATTACAAGACATCAAACAACATGTTTCCAGTTTCAGTCATGAAATATATTTTGTCTGATGTTATAACAGTAAGAAGGATTATTAATCTACATAAGACATAATTATATATTTACATTCTTAAAATGTAAAATTGTTCCTCAGTATACAAATACCATATAGTTGGTTCAAAGTATAAGTTAGATTGTTCAGCTACATATATATATCCATTTGTTGTTATGGATGATAACATGTTTATATTTAGATGTATATAATGTAAAGACAAATGTTAGTTATTTGACACTATTTACAAAACAATAAACTACCGTAAGTTTTACCTCACCATGGGGTAAAATGATTTTATTATTAATTAACGATATAAACTCCAATGGAACTACTATTGTTGGACATCAAATTTAAAGTTAGTAAACATGTTGAGTATTTGGTCTCTATCGGTTTAAATGATAGAGCTGAAGGTTATAGTGTTATCTCGTGTAATAGTGAAGGCAGTGTTAAAAACACCATTACCCAAACAACATTAGTTCCAGTCGAAGTTATTAACTTCAATCCAGATGAAAAGAGTACAATCATTACCACTGATTCACAGTTACAGGGTAACAATCCAAAGGATGTGGCGGATTTGTTGGATATTCGTTTTCCTCCTGTATTACAACAACTCATTCAACAGTGGAGTTTGGAAGTATTTTTGGGTAGCAGGAAACAATTGTTCAATCATTATGATAAGGTCCTGTTAAAATTTAACCTGCCAACATCAGTCAAATACTATTTGGTTAGTAATGGTGATCAATGTTTAATGGTGATGACAGGTTTAGTAGGTTATGACAATCTTATCGCACAACTGTGCACTGTTAAACTAGCTAACATTATTGATATCTCTCTAGTTCACATTGTTGGTTCTACTGATTACTTTATAAATACTATTATCGATGATGTTAACAATATAGGAGACATGCCAGTGAGAGACACAAATGTGTTAATTATTGCCAGTTGTGGTATGGAGGATACTGTAGCCATGATAGTTAAGAACAATTGTATCGTGAATGAAACAGTTCACTATCATGGGGAAGTTGTATCATTCTCCTGCTCATCAAACCAAACAACAAACTATTTTGTGGTAAACCTCGTATACGGTGATGCTATGTTGACAATTGTCAGTCAACTACTACAACGTTACAATTTTCAGTACATTTTTAGTGCTGGTGCTGGTGGTTTCCTACCATCTGACACACGAATTAATCCACCTATCGGTACTCATGTCAAGGTGACTCAATGTGCCAATAGTTATGGTGAGTTAGTGAAGCTACTTGATTGCAATCATGAACATATGCATCTTCACATTCCAACATTATTCTTTGAAACTTATCGATGGCTACTTACAACCAAAGATATTGGAAGTACCATTGACATTGAAACCTTTTACATTATTAAAGCTATTCAACAGTCAAATAAGAAATATAAAGTTGTTGATTGTGGTATCTTTGTCTCTGATCATATTGGTCAACGACCACTTCGTAGTTATAATCACGTTTATGATCAGTATGAAACCGTTTTGAGCAAATTTCTTTCGACTGTGTGTAACCGTGAAGTAATTTAAAATTAACAATATAACAGATATTCATTACAATAAAATGGGAAAAACACACACATACTATTTGTTAATTTACAATTTAAACATCTCCAAGATGTTTTACTACTTGTTTTACTACTTGTTTTACTACTTGTTTTACTTAGTTGATATTGTGATAGATATATCACCATTTGTTAATTTACAATTTAAACATCTCGGAGATGTTCTTTTTTTACCGTTTGTTTTTAGTTAATATCATGAAGTGATGATTGCCAGTTCTCATCATCAACAATGGGGTATTAAGATGTTTGAGGTAATGTATGTTCATGTGTTTGTGGATACATTACCTCTAAACTCAAGTACTTCACGTGGTGTATCAGGTTTCATCTTATTGTAAAAATAATAAGTACTTTTGTCACCTCTTCTAACACTCTCTGGCAACACTTGTTCTTGAATTTCACCACTTGGAGTTCGTTCCAAAGACTTAAATAGTATTAATCTACGATTTGACTCTAGTTCATCATGTTCTTTCTCAACAAGAGAGCGTAATCTGTCATTCTCTTCCTCAAGACGCTCAATTTGTTCTCTATCAAAGGTGGCTTTAGTTTCGAGACCTCTAACCACACTTTGTAACTTATAAATTTGTCTTTCAAGACTAAGCATTGTATCTTGATTACTATCGATTATGTTTTCCATATTTTTGGCAGCACGCATTGTATCAGCATAATGTTTCCTCAGAAAGTCAAGTTCATTTAGGATTTCTTGAGACATTTTTAACAACAATTAATTATTTGTCTCAGTAATAATTAATTGTGGTTTAAATTCTATTAATAGTTACGTTGGAAGGAAATTAACCAATATGATATGTGTCATAAACTTTACAAATTATATAATACTCAAACAATTACAATTACAATTACAATTACAATTACAATTACAATTACAATTACAATTACAATTACAATTACAATTACAATTACAATTACAATTACAATTACAAATGTAAAAATTGTGATAAACCACTTTTTAGTGATCAATGTTATCATGATAACAACACTAAACCATCAATTGTTTAATGTGATACATGTTACTGTCGTAAATACTTTTGTTACTCACGTAGTCAAAAAGGTCACAAACCGAGTATTTACAATACCAGTTTTGCTACTGAATGTGTTATACCATAGTTCTTACATCTGTCGGGTTATGATTGATAGTATTATCATAATACAGAAATATTAAAAATATCAATAACAAAATATGTCAGAGGATATTATATTAAGAATAACTCATAACGATGAAAATAGTAGTAGTAGTGAAACTATATCTGTCAATAAAGATTTTATCACAAGAAGTAAAGTGTTTGACTTATGTTTATCTACTAGTGTTAATAATAAAGAGGTCTGCTTTCCTCCTCAATATAACGATATTGTTAATTTGTATCTAATGTGTTTGAATGGAGATAAGGAGATTAAGAATTATATAGCAAGATACCCATTGAAGAAAAATAAATATAATCTTGGTAGATTACTACAACTACTACATTTTCTCGAGGATGACATTACGTTTGAAGATCCACTTTCCTTGATTAAGATATCTTATTCTACTTATAAGGAGGTAATAGATACTTTACATTCTGACTTACAAAGAAGTATTTACCTTAGGTTACCTTATTGTTTCACACCTTTTGATGATAGATATTTCTTTGAATACTGGATTGCAATTAACAGTAAGGAGGGGGAGATCACTGTTGAAAATATAATCTACCGTTCATACCTACGTTCTTATGAGGGAGATATTGATCTCGGAGATTCAAGATATAGTTCTCATCAGATGACACAGTTTATTACCTTCAAAAATGATAATCCTCACGGCGTAGAAAAAGTTTGGTATCCACTTAACAATAGCAATAATAATCCTGTTACTAATAATCCTGTTACTAATAATCCTGTTACTAATAATCCTGTTACTAACAATAACCCTGCTGGTAACAATAATAGTAATAATAATCCTGTTGCCAATAAACAACTCATAGCTAAAATTGCCAATTATGTTGATGGTAGACTTCATGGGATAATGAAATGTTGGAATGATAATAATGTGTTGAAGATCGAAAATAACTACGATAATGGTCAGATGCATGGTTGTTGTATTCAATATCATAAAACTGGTGAGAAAAAAGAAGAGGTTCATTACCATAAAGGTAAACTATATGGTTTAAATATAAGTTACGATCAAGATGGTAAAAAAGTTATTGAAAGAAACTATGTAAATGGTTTAAAGCATGGTCTTGAAATATGGTATAATGAAGTTGGTAATAAAAATGTTGAATATCGGTATAAGTTTGATAAACGTCATGGTCCAACTAGATACTGGCATCGTTCATCTGGTAAGTTAATATCTGAATATAACTTTGTTAATGGAAAACAACATGGTGTAAGTAAGACTTGGTATGAGACAGGTTCTCTAAACAGTGAAGAGAATTATTGTAATGGTGAACTTCATGGTGAAACAAAGTTTTGGTATAAAAATGTGCCTAATACATTGGAAAAACAATGTAACTATCAACATGGTAAATTAGATGGTTGTTACAAAAGTTGGTACTCAAATGGTAATCGAGAACATGTTAAGAGTTATCATGAAGATAAATTAGATGGTATGTGGTCTAGTTGGTACTTGGGTGGTAATAAATGTTTATGTTATAGTTATTATAAAAGTAAGAAACATGGTGTATGGAAAGAATGGTATGATAACGATAAGAACCATCTAAAGAAGGAGTATCATTACAATAATAATGTTAAACATGGCTCATGTAAGGAGTGGTATACTGATGGTACATTACATTACTCTACTTGCTATCATAATGGTCACGCAGTAAAATAAACGATAGATGCAATTGTTGTTTACTGAACATCGAAATTAATACATTAATGTGGTTAATGTATATATAAATAAGTATTAAACAAAAGTAGGCCTCTCTATTCTGTAAAACATTAATGTCTTTGCTTACGAATTAAATACTAACTAATTTAGATGACAAAAACAAAACAAACTATATTTAAACAGCCATATATACATATACATATACATATACATATACATTTTTTATTTGATGGTAACCATTTTTAGTAATTGTAATTATTTTACCTTCTGGTAGGATTTACTGTATTAAATGATGAGATAGAGTAGTAATAGTATTACAATTTTAAATTGTAACTTCAGTTCACCCAAAGATTGTGTTAATACAACAATATTAACTTTTAGCAGAATATTTTAATTAGACCATATAAGCAAATACACATAAATATACATTCTGCTATCATTATAACATTTAAATTATGTTATAAAGGTTAAAATAATTTATAAAGGTTAATTATGTTATAAAGGTTAATTATATTATAAAGGTTAATAACATTAATGTTAATTATATGTTTCTAATGATTTTAACTAATAAAATGTTATTTAACAATCTGCGTATATGTATTTTTAAACAAACTTGTTCTCATTCAAGGAAGGTCGGGGAGGGAGGAAAGAAGGGGTGATCAAATCAAAGAAAAACTTTGTTGAATATTTTTTATTAAGTAAGTATATCGTATTATGATACTATCTTGAATAGTATTAGTATTATTATTAGTATTAGTATGTATTATTATAGTTTATAACTATGTTCGTCAAACTCCATTGATACTTCTCTCCCACCGATTCCATCAATTATGATAAGTTCAAGACCATATTTTATAGTCATATGTAATGTCATAATGGATATTATCAAGCCAAAAAAATTCACGAAAATGTTCTCAAGCCATCTGAATAAGAAAGAATGGTTTAATTATAGTAGTATGGTTAAAATTAAATCCGAACTCTTTATTTATATCTCCATATGAAGCGGAGGCTTTATTTTCGTTAAATTTGTATAACAATATTGTCACCACAAAAAATATTTTGTTACATACATAAACTTTGTAATTTAGTGTTATATGTTAATGACAACACATGTTGTTTATCTTTTTTATTAATTTTAAACAAGTATGTCATCTATTGATTAACATAATACCTAATGAAATTAACGTCATCGTGACGTAAAAATACAAAATTAATAAATGTAATAATAATTATTACCCCACACCCTTCCCTCCTTCTCTTCCTCCTTCTCTCTCTCTTGTATGTTTACAATTATAAATTGTAAACTATAATTATGTTTGTAAAGTTTTAAGGTAAAATGAAAGTGGGAATAAAGGATACCAAGTTTTATTTCAGCAATAGAAAATTTATTAGATATATATAAATCAACATATCCTTTAACTTTATATATTGATTATTGTTGGATAGTATTAAAAAACAAAATTCGTATTTGGGATGTAGCATATTATTATTATTTATGTTTAGAATTAATTACCATATGGATAATATCACACTGTGTAAATGCATTCTCCTATACACCTAAATTGTTTAATTTATTACATTGATAAGGTAAACAACAAATACTTATATAATATCTGGTATCAATGAGTGTAATATACATGGAATGTAATAATTATAATAAACAGCACAACAAATATTATAATATATCTAAGTTATAATTTTAGGTTACAATTTTGGGTTACAATTTTGGGTTACAACTTTAAGTTGTAAATATTTCTTTCCTTTTGCATATTTAATTAACTACACATAATAATTACTTATCCATTATTTTAACTTTAACTTTAGTTTGTTAATGATGGCATTTTTTGCTTCATGTTGTTGTATCATATCTGAACACAAGTAGGATAAACAATTATTAATGTATGGTCTACGCATGGACATATAATTTCTCATATAAGAGCTAGAGTAATACAAACCAAAAGAATACGACACTTTATATCCTTTATAGATAAAGTTTTCACCAGGACCAATAATATTAACTTCTGACACTGTGTCATCTTCAGGATAGTAACGCAATTTTATTTCTGTTCCATCTTGAGGTTCTACTATCTTTACATTCCATACTTTATCACCCGATATTATATTTTGTTTATTTTTGAGTCGCATTTTGATATCTTCCGATCCAACTTCAATGTCTACTGATGGACAAGAAATTTTAGTTCCATTATCATCAGTGACAAATTTACAGCATGTTGTATCCACTGTCAAGGATTTGTTGTCAACAGTAAACACAACTCGGTTGTTGACTAGATAAGGAGACAGATAATTATATATTGACTTAGGTAACAATATTCTTAGCATATTTTATATAGTTATGATACAACACGTCAACATCAAATTATGAATGATTGTGTATGCGTACATCTATAATTGTTATTGAAGTGTAAGGAATTTACAATCTATGATTGTAAATATATGTGTATATAAATATATTTATTTCTGGACGTGGTTAAGTAATCTTTTGACAAATTGTATGTTGTATATTATATATGTGATTGTGTAACAAGTCCAATGTTGTGATATTGGGATTGGAATACTGGTCAATAAATAAGGCATCATCTGAATCGTTATTGGACAAACTTAACTCTGTTAATGAACAAATGGACATTAACTATTTCAACATATATTAATATACATTTTTATTATATGTTTATTTGTTTATTATACTGTAAACAGTGGATAGTAAACATTTTATATTATTACTTCTTAGAGAAGTAAATTATTATTATTAATATTATTGTTAATGTGTTAAATACAAAAAGTGTAGACTATTTTAGCAATGGGATCATACTCATGAGTAAGGAAAACATAATAATCTCTATTATACATTGAAGGTGTAGATTGTAAGATAATAATTTGTATTTACCATTTCTACCTTCGATTTCAATATTTGTTTCAAAGCCAATATAAGGTCTGTATTTATTGTTTGATTGATAAATATTAATAGGTTGTTTGATATTCATATGATTATTCATATAATTATTTACAATATTATTAACATCACAACTGGCATAAATTATATTACTCTGTTCATCAATCTCTCTTCCAGTCCACGATTTTAAACATGGTTTATCATTTGGGCAATAGACAAGATTATTACCTCCCATATCATATGTTTTTATACCCTGGTAATGAGCAACAATACGTGGTGAAATAAATGTTGTATCACCTAAAAGATGTAATGAATAATTTCTATAATCGGAATTGTAATAACCAATATTATCCTGATACAGAATTACCTCATCATCTATTTCTCTAAATGTGTCATTATCAATCTGTAAAATAAATTTAAGCCTTTCACTACCATTTATATAATTATATGACATATCACCAATACTGTTCATCTTAATAAGATTGTTGTAAACTTGTGTAATGTAAGTATCATATAGTGTATTAAAGAATATGGTAATTCTTTAATACCATATTCTTTAATACCATATTCTTTAATACCATATTCTTTAATACCATATTCTTTAATACCATATTCTTTAATACCATATTCTTTAA
>Ga0302300_1000468_pt1 | contig 28161 bp, 15 predicted proteins | sample III_Palsa_E1_1_FD_198756 | JGI IMG/M metagenome (GOLD analysis project Ga0302300, IMG submission 198756) | Peat permafrost microbial communities from Stordalen Mire near Abisko, Sweden - III_Palsa_E1_1 | ecosystem: Environmental > Terrestrial > Soil > Palsa > Peat permafrost | place: Sweden... | reverse complement strand
CTTAATTTAGTATAGAATAGTTCTATACTCATTACATACTAAAGGATCCTCATACTTTTATCTTTACAGGTAAAACAAAAATATTTGGTTTCGACCAAAAATACATCAAATCGTATTTACCTGTAAAATAAAAAGTATTGATCACACCAATAATAATACATACATAACTTAATTTAGTATAGGTGGTTCTATACTCATTGATATTAAAGACACTGATCACTTGTATATTTGTGGGTAAAACAATTCGATGTATTTTTGGTCGAAATCAAAATAAAATTGTTTTACCTGTAAATACGAAGATGATATTTACACTCGTTATTACGAGTCATATATCTTAATTTAGTATAGTATCACTCTACATTCATTACATACTAAAGGATTCTCATACTTTTAATTTTACAAGTAAATATGTTTCTACATATTTTTGGTCGAAACCAAACAAAACTATTAGACATGTAAATATAAAAGTATGAGAATCTTTTAGTACTAATGAATATAGAGTGACACTATACTAAAATAAAATATGTATATACATATATAACCTACTTCCTTCATTTCACTCTCCTTGCATATATTAGTATGAATACATAATACTTAAATATACAATAATACATACATAAAACATATATACAACATATACATAATGTAGGATGTTGTTAGCTGTTAATATTACTTGTTTGTACCGGTGACACTAACCATTTGTAGAACACATATATGTGATGATTAGTTTGAGACTTGTCCATTATTTTAATATCCCAAAATGTAGTATGTGTTACATGTATAATATACAAGGGTATTGTGTTCTGCCTATGATGAACATAGTGTCTACAGAGATAAACTGATCTTTATTTACATATTTCAGTGTGCTTTAACAGCAAAGATTTTTGTGTGTAATTATCTATATCTATTAATAAAATAAATAAACATGGTTGGTATCCAATTCACACTCATTCTGTTTATGCTGGTTGTTACGTGCCAAGCAGGAATAGCTAAATCGGAATATCCATTTGTCAATAACCTTTACCGCAAAGTTTATGGTGATAGGGGTTATAAAAATATTGAGTATCACTATCACCTTGACAAATATATAGTCTGTGACAAAGATATAGTTGGTGACAAAGATATAGTCGGTGATAAAATGTGGGAGTACGAGCTGGATGTGATTGACGATCATAATAGTTGTGATGACAAGTGTAGATATAAGTTTTCATCGCCTGTAACAAACGGTTGGTATGAAGTTACACTGACTGGAACGTGGATTGATACTGATGGAAACAAGGATGTTTTTACACCAACCGATACTGCGTTCGCCAAGAAACAATTCTCTTGCTTTGAGACTATGCTCAACGCCGAAACTGAGTACATGTTAAGTCTCAGTGGTCTTTCATCTCCACCCCAATATCTACATCCATCACCATCTTCACTTGACTTACCAATTGTTGGTCTCTATGATGATATTTATACTAAGTGTAATAATTACGACGTTAACATTAGAGAAAGGTGTATGATTAATAGTGCCAAAGAACATTTATGTGATAATATCGTCTTTGTTGATTTTGACACTGCAGTATCATCCGCATCTGATGGTCAGTGTCCAGATTCTGTTCTAGAATCTATCACTGCCACTACCACAGCAACTAAGCGTGTAATCACTCATGGTTACAATGCCAATTTGGATGATCTTTATGTTAAGTTTGCCGCCGCCAAATTACTTCGTGATAATGAAAAGTGTATTGATGTTCTGGATAGAATTATGTCACGCGAGATTTGGAACAGAGTCACATATTATCTCATGAGATAATATTAAAAATATTTAACATATATTAATGTGTAACTTTGCATCTTCAAGATGCAAATAAACTTAAACTTAAACTTCACTGACCCACACAACTAAACATAATCTAATGTGTTATTAACAAGTGTAAATGTTTGCAATGTAAAAACACATATGTTATATCATGGAAGACAATAGTTGTTGATACATACGAGATATAAAACATTAATATATTGAGTAGATAATTGAATGATATATTTAACTGTTGTTGTTTGGTATGTTTTGGTTAATACATATTTTCACCCCTCTATCTCTCTCTCTCCCTTCCTCTTTCTCATTTCTCTTAAGCCCCAATACTCCTTTGTACTAATAATTTTGGTATTTATAACAATAGTGGTTGTTATTTTTGTATTTAAAAACTTATACATCAATGTTAATGACAACGTGTAAAAGAGGCAAATGTAAAATTGTATCTTCTGGGAAGATGTATAATATTAAAGATGGTATATTTAGTTGTATTATAGCAACACACACACACATACTATTTATATGTCTAGCACATAAATAACCTCTTGTTCATATGCTAGACATAATTTAACTAGATAGAAATTACTAGACAAATAGTAAAATGTTTGGAAATAATGTCTTTGTACAATAATGTTATAAACTAGCAGTTTCTCACACTCTTAGTATCTCTTTCTCTTTCTCTTTCTCTTTCTCTTTCTCTTTCTCTTTCTCTTTCTCTTTCTCTTTCTCTTTCTCTTTCTCCCTCTCCCATATGCTCATAATCTCTATATGCGTGGATGATGACTATCAATACAACCATCTTTTTATTCATACAATTACAAGTTAAACTTGTAATAAAGTTTTATCTACTTCATACATATAAATCCATTATGTTAATTAGAAAATATATTTAGCTATAGTTATATTTGTAATATTTATAGTGTTTTAGTTCTAAACATATTCGAAATACGTTGACAAAGTATAAAGTATAATAGTAATTGAACAGTATGTATGTGTGTTGGGGACACACACACACACACACACATCCATATATACATAAATTTAACAGTGTTTATACCAATAAATAAATTCTAAAGTAAAAAGACCATTAACTGTCTATATTATTTTTAATAGTTATCATGATGAGACAATGTTCAAACTAAAAAATAAATATGATATATTAATGTAATGACATAACGATATACAATAATGTGACATATCCTGAAAAATAACTAATATTAAATAAATCACATATTAACAAATATTATTACAAGTAGTAATGTCCGTAACATTTAAGTTGACAACAAGTGTTGAAATGCACATACCAGTTAACAATGTCAGATCGTCAAAGTTTATTGATGACTTACTATTAATGTTTAGCGTGACCGACATAGTTATTGATGTACCAGATAAATATAATGATGTGTTTAATATTTACTTTGACTTTTTAGCCGGTAAGTATATTAGTGAACAAATAAGATGTAAGTTTGATAATGATATCAATTATTTACTTTTATGTTTTAATATGGAGTCTTATTTTAACGACAGTATATTCTTTAAGTATTTAATTAAACAATCTCACTACGTGTGGGATAAATTTTACAAACACATTGATACGTTACCCGATCCACAAATGGTATACTTATATTCTCCATATGAATATGTGCCAGGCATTTACATGAACAAATCTTGTTTTTTCAATGAGTGGCTGATCATAAATCAACGTGGACCAGTTCTTATTAATGGAAATAAACAATGTCATATGGTGTATACATTTTACGATACCGACCAAAGTGGTAATAAACGGCTTACATGTCTGAATGTTAATCACACCGAAGAATCACGTATTCGTGGTTATGGACTGGAAAAACGTTGGTATATGAGTGGTGATATCAAATCTATCAATACATACTTCGATGACAAGGAACATGGTTTACAACAAAAATGGTATACAAATAGTAATGTTAATTTTAGATATTATAGTACTCATGGACAAAAACATGGATCATATGATGCATGGCATGAGAATGGTAGTCCACGTATTAGTGAACATTACGTTATGGGTAAAAGTCACGGACCGAAGTTAGGTTGGTATGCAAATGATAGTGGGCAAAATGGCAAAATAGGATTCAAACACATGTATAATGATGATGAGAAGGATGGTCTACAGGAAGAATGGTATCCAAATGGTAACATTGGTACCAGACAAAATTTTGTATGTGGTAAGGAACATGGTTTACAACAACACTATTATACTAATGGACAACTTAGACACCAGTACTACACCGTTAATGGAACGAAACACGGTATTGAAAAACAATGGAATAATGCAGGAGTGTTTGGATATAGACAAAAATACAAAAATGATAAAGTTTGTGAATTTAATAATTTTCCATGTGTGTGTTGGTAACATATATGGAAAATTATAATACACCTTTTTATCTTTCTTTTTTTACATAAACAAAAAACAGGTATGATAGTTATTGTTGTATATGTAACATATAACAATAAACACAATTACAATTACAAGTTAAACTTGTAATAACATCTTATTTTATTTGTATATGTCCATTGTTACAGTTGATATATATATATATATATATTTTGGTTGTGTTTGTATGTAATTTATACATTGTAACATAATGTAAATGTATAAATTACATATCTATTAGATATTACAAAACTACAATAATTAGGAAGTTATATAAACAATTTTACTATCAGCAATATACATAAAAAGATATACTGTTAATAGATTATAACATTGGTAAATTATAAATTATATATAAATTAATAACAAATTATACTTTATCGTAAAGTATATCATAAAAATTCACTGCATGATAAGAGGTAAAAAGTGTATAATTACATGAAATCCGTGTAGGCAACCAACCACGATAATTATGTAGTATCACAAGTATGATTAATACAAATAAATAAATAATTATTTGTACTTATATCATTACATAATATTCGTGTTTAGTTGTTTAGCGCAGCTTATCTCATAGTTGAGCTGTCAGTTGGGACCAACCTTCGATTTACACAAATTTTATGTGACGATACTTTAATTTACATTGTAATTGTCGTTTGTGATTAGAGATATATACATACACGATAACTACATGAAATTCATGCATCCAACAATTCACAATAATCATAAACAACATACTAATGTAACTATTAATATTACAATAATATTAATCCTTATGACCACATAATAGTTGTGGTTAATTGAACACACGTATTGCATGTAATAACATGTAATAACATGTAATTATATACAATACTTATCAACAATAATTTACTTAAACAAGTAATTATATACGTATAGTTATATAATATCCATGTAAGCAACTAACCATGAATGATCATGTGCTTGTGTTAACATAAATAAGATATTATAAGTATATTGTTACTTATCTTAACAGACACAATTTTGTTTGTCTTTCTATCATTGAATTACCAGATAGATAAAAAGTACTAATAATTGGAAATATTGTTATGTTGAGTAACATATATTTACAGTGGTATAACTATATATTTTTTTATTTAATTGTATTAATATAAATAACATGTATGGTATACATATATAATAATATATTATTGTATAGTTACATATTTTTGTGATTAGTTATGTTACACAAATATTATGTAATTATACTAATATTATTACTTAAACCAAAACATTTATATTTTTAGTTTCTTAAATATTATATAGTTGAACTCATAGTTGAACTCATAGTTGAACTCATAGTTGAACTCATAGTTGAACTTACATGTTTGAGATAAGGATAATTTCCTTTTGTCTAGCAAAGACTATCTTTGTTTCATATGAGTATTATTACATGAAATCTGTGTAACATAACTAACCACAAATATCATGTTATTATACACGATAATTATTTATTTATATTTTTGCATCATTACATGATATTTGTGGTTAGTTATGTTACACAGATTTCATGTAATTAAAAAAGTTTAAAATGAGTAATTACATGAAATATTTTGTAATAATGCCGATATCCAAACCCATTATGTAGTTAATTACATAAACTATGTGTGATAACACTAACTACAAAATATTATATCAACAATACAAAAAATAGTAAAATATTTTTATTGTTGATATATTCTCATCATATTAAATAGACTATTAGTAGTAGTCAACATTATATCACTTCACTATTTTTTATTGTTGTTGTTGTTTTTGTTACTGTTAATAACATTCACAATTTTATATTAGTCATGATACTTTACAACAGCAACAAAGGAAGTTTTTAATTACATTTGTAACGTAGACAATATATAATTTAGTATAGAATGGTTTTATACTCACTACAATACATAACTATATATTATCTTACTTTATAATTACAGGTAATATATATATATATATATATATATATCTTGGGTTGACATATTTTTGGTTTAGGTTGAAAATATGTCAAACCAAAAAATACCTGTAATTATAAAGTAAGATAATACTTCACTATACAATATAGTGTACTCAATACCTATTTTATATATTAATTATAGTTATGTCTATACCTACAATTATAATTATATTTTTGTTTGATACTAAACAAATGTTAATATTTATATTTTGATATTATCACTATACAACACATATACATATATACACACCTTAATATTTTTTACTTATACAAGTATTAATATTCTATACATATTTTTATACATACAAACAATATTTGTATGATTGATAATTCTAACATTAACTTTGTATTAGTAAATGTTATTTAACATCTATACATATTTTACTAAATAATACATAATACAAAGTATTGTTTATAATAATTTATATTGGATGGAGGAGGAGAGGAGAGGGGATAGAGGAGAGAGATGGGCTTTGATGGAATTACACATCCATATTGTCGTATATACAAAAAATCGTGCAAACAACTAACCACAATCATATTGTAATTATATCAATGTAATTAAAACCTATTACTATTGTAAATATATTAGTAAAATTACAGTGTGCCCGTGGTAAGATTGCCTAGCGCAGCTTACCTTCGGCCTACACGAATTTATGTAGTTTATACTTATATAAGCTAAAGCATCACATATAGTAAACCAAAACTATACACTTTCTTATAAGAAGAGAAAGAAATAAACAGTGTAAAGAGATAGTATTATTTAGTCACAAAATTTAATTTTTACAGATAGTATATTTTTTTGTTCTGATTGATATTTTAGGTTAAAAATATGTCAAACCAACATATTTATATGTACCATATGTAATCATAAAGTAAGATAATATATAATTATATATTGTAGTGGAAATAAAAAGATTTTAAGGTAATTGAATATACTATACGTTATAACAATGTATTGCTTACCTTTATTTTTACAGGTATTTTTTGGTATGATGTATTTTCAACCAAAACCAAAAATATGTCAAACCAAGATTATCACCTGTATTTATAAAGTATACCAATATATCACTATACAGTATAGTGTATTCAATACAAGATTTTAAGGTAAAATCTTTTTATCCCCACTACAATATATAATTATATATTATCTTACTTTATAAATACAGGTGATAATCTTGGTTTGATATATTTTTGGTTTTGGTTGAAAATACATCATACCAAAAAATACCTGTAAAAATAAAGGTAAGCAATACATTGTTATAACGTATAGTATATTCAATACAAGATTTTAAGGTAAAATCTTTTTATCCCCACCACAATATATAATTATATATTATCTTACTTTATGATTACAGGTAAAATATAATTCGACATAATTTTGGTGGGAAAAACTAAACAAATGTTGTTTAACATATAAAACATAAAGATAATAAAACAACATTTAATAACAAAATGGAGCATAGAATAATCCTATACTAAATTGACATATACATACAATATAATGTATTATTACACATATATACATTACTACTTTTGTTTTTACCAATCGAACAATGTTTGTTTAGTTTTTCACCGACAATGTGTCGAATTATATTTATACCAGTAAAAACAAAAGTATTAGTTATATTTATAGCAATCATAACCAAAACAAATTGAGGTATAAATCACGCACATTCGTGCAGGCAACCAACCACGGCTACTTGTGATACCATATACATATATAAACAGTTGTCTATATCCACATTTACTTGTATCATTACATAATTTATTGTGGTTAGTGTTGTTTACACAAATTTTATATAATTGCACTAAAATATAATAAAAATGTTAACAACATAATAACATTAAATCATAACAACTTTAAATCATAACAACTTTAAATCATAACAACTTTAAATCATAACAACTTTAAATCATAACAACTTTAAATCATAACAACTTTAAATCATAACATCTTTAAATCATAACAACTTTAAATCATAACAACTTTAAATCATAACAACTTTAAATCATAACAACTTTAAATCATAACAACTTTAAATCATAACAACTTTAAATCATAACAATTTTAAATCATAACAACATGATGTTAAATATCTATCATAAGTGATAATATTAATATTCACTAGTAGTTAAACATACACTTATACCTCATGAAAATAATTTTGTGATAGTTGTATTTATGAAAATGTAAAAAATCTTAAACGATTAAAAATGTTGTAAACATGTAAAAATATTACAAATGTAACATGTTACATTTGTAATATACATAAATTACTCATGTAATATAATTTTAGGTTAGTAATATAAAATAGTTTATACAATAACTATTGATGATATTAAACACCATTATTCTAGTTAAACAATATTATGTATATCAACAATGTTAAGTATATTACATACAATATAATAGTTTACATGATTGTGTGAAATACATATATATATATATACATATATACATATATCTCTCTAGTTAAAATATTATAAAGTTAGTAATATAACATTGTGATGTTTAGTGAATAATTGAAAATATGTATCACGTATACTAACATATAACTATTGTTGAATGAATACATTTTTGTCACAGATAGATAGTTTTTTGACAAAGATTTTTGGAAAAATATGAGTATAAACCAAAAATTTTTACAAATCTTGTCGCCATCGTAATTTTAACATATCTCATTACACACCATGCGTAGTATGTATCATTACATAACAACATATTACTATTCACATAGCATGCCACATATATGTAATATTATTATGTACCGGTTATTTTTATTCCAATATCCCCTCCCCTCCCTCTCTCCTTTAGATGTATGTATTCTATTTAGTTATATTGTATAACTAACACATAAAATTCCTATTAACAATAATAACATTATAATATAATATAATATAATTATATTATATTATATCTTGAATGTAATAAGTATATTACCAATATAATATTATAAAACTCTCATACATTTTTAATATTATTACAACTATTACTATTATTAATAGTAATATCCATATCTATATTTCTATCTCTATTTGGAATTTTATGTATTATTGTTATATATACATATTAACAAATATGTTAATTATAATACAAACTTAAAACAAGATATAAATGGTAGATGGATACTGGATAGGCAGTTGGTTTGTTGCGGGAATAATAATTCATACTAAACAATTATAAATATATAGTATATTATTAACATGATAATGATAGATATTATTTATTATAAATAATATACATATTATAATATATTACAAACAATAATAATATTTAATATTGTTTAATACATGATAGATATAAAAACATTATAAAATGTAACATATCATACAATTAACTATATATTATATAGTACTAACAACATAATATATCTATTACATTTAACCTTCTTGTCTACTTGAAGTAGAAAAACAATTACTATTATGATGTGACAATTACATTGTAACATATTTATATTTTGTAGTAATAATAATATAGTGAGATATCAAAACTTTAACTATAAAAACATTTATTTACAACAACAAAAACATTATAAACGAAAATAAATTACATATCATATAGTAATTAATAATAGTGTATAACATACCTAAGTATTAAATGTTACTTAGTATTAATATCATCATGTAATATATTGAGTTATTATTCTAGTATTATAACATTTAACACTTAGGTATGTTAATACAGATTAACCATTTTTAGTTGCATTAACTATATATTAAACATGTTGACAAATTTAATAGGGACATAAAAATATGTAATATAATTAATAGTATATTATGTACTATTATAACATTGCTTAGATTTTGAACAACAAAGTATATAATTGTTATTGCAATATATTATTGTATTATTGTACTATTACTTGATGCTTTATTACTTTACTCTAATTATATAAAAATATGTATTGAAATACATAATAGTATATTGTCTGTGTATTACAAACATTACCATGTATAACGATATTTATGTCAACATGTCAATATAAATATTTTCTAATATATACTTGTATAACCATATGATAATTGTGGTTGATTGCTTACACGGATTTTATGTGATTACAGTGTAATTACAGTATAATTACACTGTAATCACCAGGGGAGGGTGGGGAACCCAATCCAATTACATGTTTAACATGTAATTACTAAAGTAAATATTTGTATGATTACATGAAATCCGTGTAAGAAATCAACCACAATGATTATGTTATTATACGAGTATACAATACAGAAGTAATTGTTTAATTACAGTGTTTTGGATACATAATATTTGTGGTTAGTTTTTTGATACAATATTATTTTATATAACGGTAATATTAAAAATAATGTAATGTATACATGACACAATTTACATTATTAATGGAGAAAGGATAATAGGGAAAGTATTAGTATAATAATTATATTATTCAAACTTGTAATATTATAATTATATCTACATAATATTCGTGGTTGGTTGTCTACATGGATTTTATGTAATTGCATTTGTAAGTATATTTATTCATATCAGTGTTACATTTATCTCTTCACTGCATTTGGTGTAATTTATTTTCCTCCTTAAGGGATATATATACATCTTCGGTTTATCACCTGTCGCAACTCATCTCATGGATGATCTGGTAGTTTGAGATGATAGTTCAACTATAAATCAATGATTGAATTCAGACTATGATCAACATTCAGTTTATAATTATTTAATTATACGCATGTCATTACATAAAATAAGTGCAAACAATTAACCACAAATATAATGTAATTACTTAATTGTGTTAACATAATTATAAATATAAATATAATCACGTGATTATCTTGGTTAGTTGTGTTAGCGATACGCTTATTGTTTCCTGAGTTCTATTCTTCACGATATAAATGTACCATAACTTATAATATGACAAAGTCAAAATAAATGTTCGTCGGCTCCGGAGTCCTTTGTCGTTACATATACGATACAGGCGCCATGATCTGACAAAGTCAAAATAAATGTTTGTCGGCTCCGGAGTCCTTTGTCGTGTAGTGCACGGTACAGCCTCCATGAGGTGACAAATTCTTTAACTATGTTCGTCGGCTGCTGAGTCCTTTGTCGTGTAGTGCACGGTACAGCCTCCATGAGGTGACAAACTCTTAAATCATGTTTGTCGTTTAGTGGAGTCCTTTGTCGTGTAGTGAACGGTACAGCCTCCATGAGGTGACAAATTCTTTAACTATGTTCGTCGGCTGCTGAGTCCTTTTTCGTGCGCGGTACGGTACAGATTCCATGAGGTGACAAACTCAAAATAAATATATTATAATAGATATCAATGATTGTAAATTATAAATGCATATACAGACCAATAACAAATTATACTTTATTGTAAAGTATATTATAAAAATTTATTGTATAACAAGAAATAAAAAATGTATAGTTAAATGACATCCGTGTAATTAATTAACCACGAATATAATATAGATATATATCAACACGAATGAGTAATTATAAGAATAATATTACTTGTCTTAACAGAGGATTGAATTATCTTTCTATTATTGACTTGAGTAGATGAGTAAGGAGAGAAAGATATCTTTAATCATTCCAAAATACATGTTTGATAAATTTAAACATAATTAACTACTCCTATTTGTACATAGAGATACAAAGATATAGTATATATTGAATACATGATTCTATCTTTTGTATATAATTTATAGTTTACAGATTATAGTTTACAATTTGTTATGTATAACATGTAATGTAAAAAATATAATCTTATTATTAGATATATCTAACATATAACTATTATATGTTTAGTAATACTGACATTAATTTAATGTATTATTGTGATAATTAACAAGTATTTGTTTTACGTGTCAAAACATAATATTACCATATGAACATGATGTTATAACACGTGTATGTTTACACACATATTTATTAGTGTAATTAATAACAAGTTGGTTTGCTTTTTTTCCACTACGTTTAGCGTAGCTCACCTTCGGTTTATCACTTCACTTAACGCTTAAAATTCGTTGTATAGTAATTTTGGTTTAAAATTTCAACCAAGGATAGAAACAAAAGTAAACTATATAGATATATATATATATATATATAACAATAGTGGTACAAAATATATTTAACAATAATGTGTTTCAGTGTGACAGTGAGTATATGTAATACATATATAAACATTTTGTGGCAGGGTTAATGATATATTTATTATTAATAATACGTACGTACTACAAGTTATAAATAATATAATCAAGCAAAGTGTTGTTACCATCATTAACTAAATATCATGTAAAGAAATATTAGTATAATCAATTGATAATTATATGTTTAATTTATAATATGTTATATGATGTTTGTCTGTTTATCTTTTGTTTGTTGTAAATTTAACATATTTAACATGTTAAACTATATTTAGAATGTACCTACTAATACATTTCTTATACATCTCTTACCTAACGAACAAGGACAAAAAGTGGGTGAAGGAGAGTAAGTGAGAGGGGTAAGGGGTGGAAGAGAGGGAGTGAGAGTGGAAGAGGAGGAATAGGTATAAATACATTTAATAAAAACAACATTGTATATATCCACATTTACTACAAATTTTAATATTGTATGTGTTTAATGTAATTGTTATGTTCATACTTTATTATCGGTACAGTTTGTATAACGGTGAAACTTCTGTTCATTGAACAATAAAGATACTAAGTTTGTAGTATGTGTATATGTATAATTATGTTAAAATGATCCATAACAGTTTTACATTTTGGATATGTAAAAATATAAAGTGGTGATAAAACTTTAAGTATGTAATATTTGTTGTTACATACTAGGATAATTTTGGTAAGGTTAAAAACACCAGTCAAAATAAGTAAAGATAACATAAACATGTAATTACATGTATAAATTGTCACTTAAATTACCAACTACATATGTAACCAACCACTAATAGTAACAATGTTATGAGTATGTATGTATATATGTATATATGTATTATGTTAATAGTAATAGTATTTATATGACATCTGTTGTTGATTAACTAACACAGATTTCACGTAACAGTTTTTGTAGTTACTTGTTTGTGATATCACATATATACAATATAGATATATATATATGTTATTTACTTTTAACTATGACTATCGTTAATGTTTATCTGATACATGTTGTAATAAGTTATACAAAATTGTTAGATGAAAATTATCACTTAACTACTACTACTATTAAAAACAAGACATATTGGCGATTATTTTAACAATAAAGTGTTTTACTATTATAAATATTGTTTAACTACAAATGTAATGTTAGAAATATGTTGTTTCATCATGAAATGCATGGTGTTACATGGATACAATTATTTACGTTATGTTTGACAGGTGTAATCATAAGAATTTCTCGTTGAAAACACACAGTAATATCAGAGTGTATATAATTATAAACCTTATTGTTAATTACCCACGTACGAGATTGTTATTGTTAACAAATTCGTACATGAGATGTTAAATAAGATGTTGAATGAGAATAAGATGTTGAATGAGAATAAGATGTTGAATGAGAATAAGATGTTGAATGAGAATAAGATGTTGAATGTGAATAAGATGTTGAATGAAGTGGGTTGGGGGTGTGTGGGTATATATAAAAACTGATTTGTTTAATAACAAGATCGTAAAACGATCATGTCAGATAAAAAAATTACATTTGATATTAACGGTAAACTCATCAGTGTTCCATATCAGACAGCAATTCGAAGTGAGTTGGTCAAGGATAGGCTTGATGCCATCGGCTTGGATTATGCTATTCCCATTCCTCGTAAGTACATGGTTACATCATACATTTACACCTCGTTTTTAAATGGTAAGTTACTACCTGTTAGTAGTAAAGAGTTAATTATATCATGTTATGATCTTGTGTCCTACGTTGTTGATATTGAATTCTTCAATTATGTAATGCAACAACTGCTTGATAACTGGTCTCTACTGTCTTACACCATTTATAATGAAATTAATCCTGATCTGCAACGGGATATCTTTCTTCATTTGCCCTACCAGTTGATTCCTCAATTACACATGAAATCTTATTCATTTAGGAACGAATGGGTGAACATTAACAATGGAAAGCAAATTACCGTCAATCACGTGGAGACATATCAAACAACTGTTACCTATTGGAATGACAACAAACAGCAACAATTTTGTAACACAAGAACAATTGTTATTCCTACCACGAGTGGTGCTAATCATAACAGTCAAATGGTTCAGAATAATCAAAACAAGCATAGTTCCCTACTTGCTTGGACTAATGAGGAAGGTGGTGCACTTGAGTATACTTGTGAGGAGGTGGAGTTCAGAGACGATCCTGTAACTGGTAGGTCGCAAGTGTGCAAAAAAGGATTGTTTAATTCTCAAAGACAGGTGGCCTATTACGATAATGATGATTATCAGACAGGATGGACCTTACTATTTCACAACGGTAGTTCTGGATGGACAAATGACACTAAATATGGTGGCATCTTTGAAAAAGACGTAGAATGCGAACATTATGTGAAAGATGCATCTCAAGATTCATGGTTTAATGGTCTTAAACGTACGTATTATCCAAATGGTGAGATCAAGTGTAAAAAGTGGTATGATGATGAGATGAAATTGGGTATGAAAAATATATGGTACCAAAGTGTTGATGGAAAAAATCAACAGTTGGAGTCTGAAACACAGTGGACCAAAAATGTTGTTAAACATGGTCCATGGAAGAAATGGTATCCAAGTGGTGGTATTATGGAACAAGGTCAACATGACAATAGTAGAAAATGTGGTATGTGGATTACATATTATGATGATGAACTTCATCGTGTCAAGGATGAAGGCTGTTATGTTAGAGACGGGTATATCAGAGATAAGAAAGTTGGTGTGTGGAAACATTGGGACCAGAATGGTACCCTTGTTGAGGAGGTAACACATGAATAGCATCATCATCACATCGAATATATGTGAGGATGTTTAAAATAACAACAATACAAGGTAACCTTGTATTTTATAATGTATACACATATCAAGCAAAAGATAAACATGTAACTATGCTACGAACATTACATTGTTGGTTACAATAGCAACATGTAACTAATTTTGTGAATGGTGTATGTATATTAACCCATAACAATTTTATTGTTATTAACATTAATTACTAAATTATAACTTGTATATTCACATTATGGTCGTGGATAGTTGCCTAGCGTAGCTTGCTACTTGTGAGTCTTAGACTCACAACCGCTTACACGAATTTTATGTAATTAACAGTAATCTTAATATATAAATTCCTCTCTCTCTCTATCTCTATCTTTCTATCTCTCTTTCTCTCTTCTTATCTTCATCTAAAAATTCCAATTCTAACTTCTATTGTTATTGTATATAACAGTGTATTAACCATCTTTAAAATTACAGGTAAATCCTTGGTTTGACATATTTTTGGTGTGAGCAAGGTTTACATCATGCCAGAATTTACCTGTAATTTTAAAGATAGTTAATATACAGTTATATTGTTTAGCTAGTATAAAATGGTTTTATACTAAAATTGCATATCATACACATTATAATGTATAGCTCTTATCTCTGATACCAAAGGTTTGGAAGTTTTTGCTACGTTTAACATTATCTTTGTATATTATTTACTAGACTACCACATCTTTATCCCATATTTAGACTGTACACATTTGACATGTCAAGAACACATGCAGAACATCAAGGAGCAGGAAAATACGTTACAATTATGATGTACTTACAACTATAATGTATTTACAATAAGTGTAATAAATAAAACTATAATTAGCAATGTACTATCACATGTATAACATTTTTAGTTGTCCACTATGTTTTGTGCTATAGTTATGGTTAACAATTATGTTATACTTAACATAATTTTAATATAGTTGGTGTTTCCATTAGTTATTAACATGAAGAAGGAAACAGTAGTATGAAGTGAGAATAGACAAGGACAAATTATACATATCACGGATAATTGCATAATATCTGTGTAGGCAAAACACCACAGATATCATGTGTTCACATGCATATTATTTATCAATGTAATTGGGTATAATATTACAATAATCACACAATCACTGTGGTGTTTTGCCTACACAGATTTTGTGTAATTACACTGATATGACATGTGAAGAGACAAGAAAACATAGAGACAGACAGTAAACATAAAGAGTAAACGAACGATAGAGGAAATAAAGGAAGAAGAAAGGAGGGAGGAAGGATATTAAGTGAATAAAATTTATGTAAGTATCTATTTGTTTTCAAATCATAAAATGACTGTTACATTTGTTATTAATGATGACAGGAGAGTAGACATACCAAATAGCCTTGCTATTGCATCTTCCGAGTATATTAAGAATTTATTGTCTGACGTTGGGGTTTCAGATGTGATGGATATTACCATTCCACATAAATACACACATGTAATTGACATCTACATTAATTTCTTATTACACCATATGACTAGTAATAAGAATGTCAATAAAATTAAGACTGTACATGGGCAGCAAACACGAAACATGCAACACGTATCCGATAGCGATAAGTGGACAGTTGATACATTGTATGCATGTTTTGACATGGAATCTTACTTTGCAGATGATAAGTTCTTTAACTATTTAATTTGCAAAGCTTATTCCATGTGGGAAGAGTTCTATCCAATCATTGACAAGTTACCCAATCAAAGACTTATATACTTACATACACCCTATCAATATGTACCAGATAATGTTATGGCCAAGCAAACATTCTTCGACGAGTGGATACAAACAAATAAACACAAAGATATTGTTATAAATCATAACTGTAATAATAAATGTACTCTAACTCATACATCACAATGTTCATCATTTGGTAAACGTGTGACTCATTACATCAATGTTAAATACTATGGCGACCGAGAGGAAGATGAAGAAGAAAGATATAAAGAAAAGGGAAAGGAAGAAGATAAGGGAGAAGATGAAGAAGGAGATGAATATGGTAAACAGATTAAACAGTTGGATATATACCAATATGTTGTTACTAATGATGATGAAACCATATACCAGTACTCCCAATCTTGGTATAAGGTAAACGAAGCACAAGAACAAGAAGGACAACAAGAGAGACAAAATAGGAGAGGACATGTTCAACATCAAAACTATTTTGTTAATGGACAACATCATGGTGTGCAACTTGGACATCATGAAAATGGTCAGTTGGCATACAAGTTAAATTATAGTAATGGAAAGGAACACGGTACGTATGAGGCATGGTATGCAAATGATACTGGCCAAAATTGTCAACCTATGTCTAGTTATAATTACGTTAATGGAAAATTACATGGTTTACAACAAACATGGTATGAAAGTGGTCAAATTAACAATCAGGACAACTATATTAATCATGTACAACATGGTTTACAATTATCATGGTATGACAATGGTACACCCATGTACAAAAATTATTATGTGTATGGTGTGTGGCATGGAATACAAGAAAGTTGGTATGATAATGGTCAACTTGAACATCGGCTTAATTGTACTCATGGAAAGCAGGACGGTTTACAACAAAAATGGTCTCGCAATGGTAAACCAGAATATACAAAACTATACAAAATGGGTGTGTTCGTTTGTGACATGCCAAATGAGTAATGTAAACAATGGTCATTGTTTATCGTTGTAACAAGAATAAATTACATACATGTTGTTGATACTCATGTATCCCATATTCCCTTATTCATCCATCGTTTATCGTTTGTATATATTGTTGCAATTACACAAAATTTGTGTATATAACATTTTACGGTAATTACGTGATTATACAGCACTATATTATTAATATGTTTAGTTATTAACTTTGGAAGATCACATAGTTATCATGGATCACTACATGCACAAATTTTGTGCGATTGTTGTCTCTTTTCTTCTTTATTTATATACATGTTCGTTACATGATACTTGCGGATAGTTGCCTACGCTGCACTTGTCGCAGATTGTCATGTAATGACACTAATATAACCCTCTATTTTTTGTCAATACGTGTATTATTACATGTTCATTCGCGTAGGCAACTATCCGCGAATGAACATGTAGTATTGTAATTATATCTTCTTTCTCTTATCTGTCTTCTTTCCTCTCTTATGATTACAAACTATTGTGATTACAAACTTGGTTTGTAATGTTTTACATTTTAAAGTTATGTCATACAAGATACTTATTGTTACAATATAACATGTATTTGTATTCCAACTTTTTATTACTTAGAGTAATAACATTTATAATTGTGTCTATACATACTTAAACATATTAGTAAATAACTTCTATGTATTAAGCATGTATGTTTTATTTAATGTAACTTCTTACCTTTTACACAAGTATATAAATATTCACAGTATCAAGATGTAAACAATGTTTGTAAAAGTTTAGATCGTATAATTAATATGTAAAGATTAACTGTTAATTGGTTACTATACCGATGTAACCACATAATATTTGTGCAGACAACTAATCACAACTATTACATGTCTAACCATAATTAATAGTAGTGCTATTACAAAATTTGTTGTGGTGTGTTAATTACATAATATTCCATAATTACACTAGTAGATTACACATGTGAGTGTATCTCCCCTAACTAGTAATTAACATCTATAACCATATGTTTGATACAATTCTCTAACTTTGGTTAAAAAGATACTATTGTGTAAAATACATATATACATACTAATACAAAACACTATGTTTTGTAGTTAAATTTGTGACTCTTGTAAACTAACCTAGTTAGATTACATTAGAAAGTACACTCTTATTGGTAGATGTTACACAATCTTAATTTAGTATAGAACTATTCCATACTCGTTCATGAAAGTAATGTAAGACTCTATTTTTTAGAGATAGTTAGTCAAAACTAGACATATTTTTAGTAAACAACGATCAAAGAATACACCTAATCCTGGTTAGTCAAACCCATTAAAATAAGATATAACAAGTATACTTGTTGTTACGATTGTATAATATTATTTTAGTATAAAGTGCTGGTACAAACCATTGGTGTTTATGGGTATTTATACTTTTAATTTTACAGGCAGATATGTTTTGTTTAATTTTTTACCAAAAATATGTCGCCCGCGGGCCGGTCATTAGAAATAAGACATTGCAATACAGTTAATACCAATGAGAGTATAAGCGCTTTATACTAAAATAATATTATACAATCGTAACAACAAGCACGCTTTTTATGTTTTATTTTAATGGCCAATTACGGACAACACATCCTTGGTGGTTAATTACACAACTAGGTGTATAAGAGTGTAACTATACACCTAGTTGTGTAAACTGGGCATGATCGATCATGTAAACAATAGAGACAATAACCAAATGTATTATTATGTTACAATTATATAATAATTATATAATTACATAATTTGTGTGGTTAGTTGCTTACACAAATTTTATGTAATTACACTTGTATTAGTATGATGATGAGCACTTAAATGTGGAAGGAGGGAGGGAGGGAGGGGTAACCATATAACACTATCGTGTTTGTAACTACTTTATGATTATACAATTGTGTCACACGTTTACAAATAAGTGACAATTGAATTGTACTACTATTTTTATTACCAAGCAATAAAATTCAACCAAGGAAATATAAGATGTCTGTAAAATTTAAGTTGTCAACAGGTGTTGAAATGCATATACCAATTGACAAAGTGTCATCATCAAAGTACATTTGTGATTTACTACCAATTTTTAAAAGTAGTGATACCAATATTGTTATTGATGTGCCAAATAAGTATACACATGTATTTCGTACTTACCTTAGTGTTCTAGTGTGTGGAATGGCAAACAATAGCGTGTTTGACAATAACATTGATTACTTAATTACTTGTTTTGACATGGAGTCTTATTTTGTGGATGACAACTTTTTTGAGTATCTAATTGAGCAAATACGCAATGAATGGAATAACATTTATAAGTATATTAATACGATGCCCAATGCAAGAAGTATATATTTACATTTACCATATGATTTCATCCCAGATATTTACATAAACAATCTCCATTTTTTCAATGAATGGATAAGCTTGAATGAAAATAAGGTTATTTCCTGTAACCGTTACAAAGATGAGTATATGACAGTAACATCATATTATGATGATGATGATGTAGATCATGACAATAGTGAACAACTTGAAAAACTGTACGTTCACCATATCACTAATGGAGTGATAAGTAGTGGCTTTAGTTTAGAACAGAAATGGTACAAGTCAGGTGGTGTTATGCAAATCCATAGATTTCATGACAAATTACAGCATGGTGCGCAGGAATCATGGTATGAAAGCAATAGTGGTATTAGAGGTCAAAATGGTCATCGTAAAAGTAAACATAATTATAGTTATGGAATGAAGAATGGATGTAGTGAAACATGGTATGACAATGGTAATCGCGAGAGTGAACATAACTACAGTTATGGAAGGGAGAATGGACAGAAGATAGGTTGGTATAAAAATGGTAATCTGTTATATGAATACACCATGTCTTCAGGTCATCAACGTGGTATACAAAAGGAGTATCACTCGAATGGAAAGCTTAAATGTCAATACCACATTTTTAATGAGGTGAAGCATGGCTTAGAACAACAATGGAATGAACAAGGTATACTTGAACAGGAACAACTATTCGATGATGGTAAGCTCATAAATAAACCCGTAAGTAAACTTACTGACTTCCTATATTCACTCTGGTGATAATCACGTGTATGCAAATACACATAAATAAATGTACATAACAATGTAAGTTTATCTGTATGTTCATACGTCTATCATAACAACTATTACATATGGTTAATTCTTTTAACTGTCTACTTTATTCAACTCATCTTCTATTGTTTGTTACCATTACGTAGTGCATAACTAGATATAACAATTATTGTTATGTGACATAATTACAAGTTAAACTTGTAATGAACTATTCTTGTAATGTTTGTAGTTTAATGATACACGTAATAATGTTTATTATAAAACATATATTAGACGTATGTTTTATGGATTAAGACTATTATTAGTGATAGGCATACTATCTAAATGTAACATATAATGTGTTTACAAATAATTGATATTTAAACTTATTACTACAATTAAAATTAATATATAATTGTACAAACATAAAAATGTCTGTAACATTCAAATTGTCAACAGGTGTTGAAATGAATATACCAATTGACAAGGTATCATCATCAAAGTACATTGGTGATTTGCTGTTGATGTTTAACACTAATGATAATATGATTGTTGATGTACCAGATAAGTATAATCATGTATTTGATATTTATTTTTATTTTTTGTGTAACAAACATGATGTCAAATATATCGATCCTGCTTTTGATGATGACAGTAGTAACTTACCTTTGTGTTTTAGCGCAGCTCACCTTCGGTTTAACATGGAATCGTACTTCATTGACAGTGCATTCTTTAAATATTTAATTACCGAAGCTCATTACAGATGGGATAATTTTTATGAGTGTATTAATACACTACCTGATCCACGGTCAGTCTATCTTTATGCACCTTATGAATACGTTCCAGATGTGTACATTGATAATCCATCCTTTTTGAATGAGTGGTTGAGTATCAATCGAAGTAAATTGGTCATGATTAATAAAAACCAGGATCATCATAAAACAATAGTATACCATTATAATGATCTACGTAATGTTAATGATAAACAACTTTTAAGTTTACATGTATTTCATACCAATGAAACAAAGAATTATAGTCATAGACTGCAAAAGGAATGGTATCAAGAAGGTAATCTTCGAAGTGTTTGTAGATTTGTTAATGATAACAGACATGGTGTACAGGAAAGTTGGCATGAAAATGGTAATATCAAGAGTAGATACTCATGTATAGAAGGAAAAAAGGATGGACCATACAATTTATGGTATGAGAATGGTAGTCCACATTTCAGTGAAAACTACATCATGGATGAAGCACATGGTTCTCGTATAAGTTGGTATTCGGAAGATATTAGCCAAAACAGTAACATGAGATGTAGGTGCACATTTGTCAATGGTAGACAACATGGTGTTCATGAACAGTGGTTTCCAAGTGGTCAAATTTATGTTGTAGAAAATTATGTACATGATGAAAGACATGGTATTCAACAAAGATGGCATGAGAATGGCCAACTTGAGTTGCAGTATTTCACTATTAACGGTAGGAATGATGGTTTAGAACAACAGTGGAATAAACAGGGTATACTTGAACATGAACAACTATTTAGTGATGGTAAACCCGTAAGTAAACTTAACAGCTTCTTATCCGCAGTATTGCAGTATGCACGTACATAAACATAATCATAATCATAATCATAAATAACACCGTTACTACATTTTGTTACCCATATCCTATATAGCAATGACTGTTTTTGTTATGTAATATTATAAATACAATTACAAGTTAAGCTTGCAATAATTATCCTACTCACATATAAATTTACTTTATCTAATTAGGTAGATATGTTTAGTAATATTCTTGTATCTTTGTATATGAGATATAATGTTTTGGGTATTACAACAATTAAAAGTGTAATCATTCACACACACACACAAACACTTATTATTAATAATGTATGTGATGAGATTTGTATGATTAAAATAATAATGTATGTAAAGATTTGTTAGCAAATTATACTTTACAATAAAGTATGTAATTATATTATGTTTATTTGAGTAAAAAAGTTTTATTTAAAAGGTTTTTTACTTGAAAGGTAAGAAATGTGCCAAGATAACCAACCATAAGTGTTATGTGATTGTATTTGAACAATTACACAATTATAAACATAAATAATTGGGGTTGTTGAATGAGTAATTATACATGTAATTACATGAAATCTGTGTATTCCCAACAACCCCAAATATCATGTAGTTAACTACCAACAATAATAAGATTATACTTGTATGCATCATAGTAGTATTTACATAATATTTGTGGTTGTTGGGAACACACAGATTTCATGTAATTGTATTCGTAATTGTTCGTCTGTATTAGTAATATTAATACATTTATAACATAGTTATATGTTATAAATAATATCCATAGATGGTATTAACAATATGTTGTTTCATGATGAAACAACTGGTGTGATAGAAGTAAAACAACCCTTTGTGATCGGCAGTGTTGAAACTATGAAGGTTCTCTCTCTCGTTAAAAATACTTGGTGACACCAAAAATATATAAGTTATATACTCTTGTGATTGTAAATACCAATTGTTAATTGTATGTATACAAGAGTGTATAAATTATGGTCACATTATTGTATATACTTACGTTATTTTCATACAAACATTATTTGTATGACACATTTTTATTTATGTTGTTTTTATTCTGTTATGAGTTTATTGTTTTTGCCAGGTGGTGGCCTCATCGCCTGTGAGTGCCAAAGCACGATAATCCAGAGATGGGTTGTTCTTAGCAGCCAAAATTAGGTTGCTGAGGTGTGCTTCAGTACCTCTGGACTTCTCAGACACATAGAACACCGCCCAGGCACAATTATCACTGATACCAAACGTCTTTGCGATATCAGTGATAATTGGCTCATGTTCTGTTGCCCTTCGATGTTTCTGATAGATGAGGTTCAACTTGTCCCAAGTAGGTTGTTGTTTGTTTGGTTTGTTGTCTGTTGGCTTACCCTCAGTTGGCCTTTTTAGATCTTGTGATCCCATGTTGTGAATCTTGTTTGTCTTTTGCTCCTGTCTAATCTTGTTGTCATTGTGATAACTCTCTGACAGACTGGATCTAAGACTTGTTGTGTTAGTCCAAGGGTTAGTAGTAGTCATGATTCTCAAGTGTTTGCTTACAACAAAAATATAAGTGTTCAGTAGATAATCTACCTTTTGATACATGCAACATTAAAAAGTGTCAATTTTGACATAACTGCTTATACCTCTATCCCATGATCCAACTTACTCATTCATTATCTCACTGACTCACTCCACTATCATATTATAATGAAGTAATATGTATTCAACTATTACCTGCAAAGTTACAAGTTAAACTTGTAATTACTTACTTTTATAACTTTTTGTAGTTCTGGGAGAACTAACACATCGTTCATTATAAACAACCAATTACTTATATGTTTGCTGTATTTTTAATACTTACAATATCAAATAAGTATTGCACTTGTATAAATGTTAGAGGATAATAAAATAATTAATTTGTGTTGTAGTATTACTTCTAGTACTAATATTATTACAAACATGTATTTTATACAGTTGTACTTTGTTACAAAGTATAAAATACAGCAATAAATATCTTACTAATGATATATATATATATATATACACACACAAATACATATGTATATATAAGGAAGTAACATTAACAATAACATATGTTAAAACACTAAATAACAGCTTTGTTACTATTACTATTGCTTCTAAATTTTAACAGTAGCCATGATTCAAACCAAAATTGTATGAATAATGTAATAAGATTACATTAACAACATAAAACTACAAATTTATATAAACATTTAACAGATAATTGAAATTTCGAATGTAAAGTTATGTTACCGGTTACAAATTAGTTAAACAATACAGATGTCTGTAACATTCGTTTTGGATACAGGTAAAAATATGCAGTTGCCAATTGGCAACACAACATCTTCAAAATATATCGGTGATTTACTATTGATGTTTAACAACACCGATAACAATATAGTTATTGATGTACCAAACAAGTATACCAACGTGTTTAATATTTACTTTGACTTCTTAACTTGTATGCCAGTTAGTGACAATACAAATCTTAACAGTAGCAGTAAAAATGATAATAACAATGATAATAACAATGATAATAACAATGATAATAACAATGATAATAACAATGATAATAACAATGATATGCACAATTTATTGTTATGTTTTGACATGGAGTCTTACTTTGTTGATGATACATTTTTTAAGTACTTGATTGGAAAGGCATATGATGGGTGGAGTAGCTTTTACAAACATATCGATACATTACCTGATCCACAAACAGTATATTTGTACTCACCTTATGAATTCGTTCCAAGTGTATACATGGACAATCCCTCTTTCTTTTTCCAATGGATAAGTATTAACGAAAACAAAAAGGTAATACTCGAGGGTAAAGTTCATTGTATAACAACTATATCGTACTACAGTACTAACAATAATATTAATGGTAATAATAGTAAACAGCTTAAAGATTTGCATGTATACAATACCGTAAATGGGAAAACTATTGGTTATGACTTACGAAGGGGATGGTACTCAGGAGTAGAGAACAATATTAATTATATTCATATGTTTTTCAATGGAAATTTTAATGGTATGCAACAAAGTTGGTATGAAAATGGTAACATGGAATATAAACATTCGTATACTCAAGGACGAAGAAATGGACCTTATATTGGTTGGTACTTAAATGGTAATCCACATTACAATAAAAATTATAGTATGAATCTGTTAGATGGTTTGCAACGAGACTGGTATCCAGATGATCAGACCCTCTCGATGGAAAATTATGTAAGTGGGCAAAAGAATGGTCTACAAGAAAGTTGGTATCCAAGTGGACAAATTCACTTGATTGAAAATTATGTATGTGGACAAAAGCATGGTCTACAGAAAAGTTGGCATCCAGGTGGTCAGATCCAGTTGATTGAAAACTATGTAAATGGACAAAAACATGGTTTACAACAAGAATGGGGGCGTGGAGTCGCTGAGCTTGAATACAACTTCAACAGCCAACCCCGTATCGGACCACATTATGTACATAGACCAGGAATACTCATATCAGATCAGATGTTCAAACATGGTAAACCTGTCAACGTATTTAATAAGTTTCTATCTCGATTCTGGTAAAGTGTAAATAAACACACATATTTAATATGTAGGAATGATCACCCTTTACATCTTATAATGTCCTCTCTTTGCATCATATCTCTCATCTCCTCTCCTCTCCTCTCCTCTCCTCTCCTCTCCTCTCCTCTCCTCTCCTCTCCTCTCCTCCCCTCTCCTCTCCTCTTCTTTCTTTGTTTCGTATACAAACATAATTACAAGTTAAACTTGTAATATAAATATTATTAGATGTTAGTGTGATTGGGATAACCATGTAAAATGTCAATGTGAACATCAATTGGGTATTTCTTGTTCTATGACATTATGTTGTGCATAAATTATGTATACAATGTAAATAATTACATCTATTGGATGTAATAGTAATAATGTGTTAGAGGTATGGAACAGTGTAGAATAAGTATATTTTATACATGTTGTATATAATGTAACAAGTATATAATGTAACAAGTATATAATGTAACAAGTATATATGTTGTTAACTCCCTCATCCTTGTTACTAAGAATATTCTTAGTACTAATCTGTATTATACATAATAACAATATAGTTGTTAATATGTTGGTGTCTCACAACATATCAACTCATGTGAGGGATGTAAACATAATTTTAGTCATGACATTAATAACATATAATATAGTATTATATTTTATAGTTGGTCAGCAGACTATCATCACAGTAGCATTGTAATTGTGAACTACAACATGCAATATATAGTATACAATTACAAATTTGTAATAGCATATAATACTTATATGTGTAATTTTATACCTTTGACTACAAATTGTATTTTAAATATTTTAATAGTAAAAGTAAACATACACACATGTAAAAATACCAACAAATTACACTTTATGTTAAAATGTATGTGTGATATTCATTCATTACGTGATAGTAAATAAGAGAGTAGGATAACAAAAGGTAAAGAAGAAGTAAATAAAAATGCAAGCATCTTGTTATCAATGTCAACAACCAAATACCATCACGTATCTACATCTGTCTATAATAATGTAGTTGTGTAATAGTTAATGTGTATCAACTAACCGTGAAATGTTACACGACTACATTACTATAAACAGTTGTAATTGTGTAATGGTATTTGGTTACTAACATGGATATTTGTGGTTAGTTGAATGCACAAATCTCATGTAGTTGCACTGGTAATTATCATCAATAATTTATTTAAATATATAGTTAACATATGTGTGTACACTAAATTACATGCAATACATGTACTTAACCAACCACAAACATATTGTGAAATTATGTTAGTACAACTAAAGATATTATTGTAATGTTACTGGTATAATCACATAATTGGTGTGGATAGTTGAATTCACGTATTGCATGTAATTATACGTGATTATCCCGACACACACTACCAATAATCCATCCAAACAAGTAATTATATTGTATAATTACATATACTACGTGCATTCAACTATCCACATCAATTATGTGATAACATAAGTATGAATGTTGTAATTATATCTATCACAAATATACCTAGCTGTGTAATTATATGTTATTTACTACATGGTTATACAGTTTAACACATCACAACATAACACTAACACACACAGTTATTACTTTGTTATGTATTGAAGCATATTTTGATGATATCTAACCACATGTATAAATGTTAATTACGTGATTGATTCATTCAATAGTAATAACTGTATATTAACAATGTAAGATTGTAGTGTAAGGATGTTGTAGTTACAACAATTTAATTATTCTGAGATATACTATGTTTGATCGATTAGTTATGTCTATTTATATGTGAGTTTACTTACCTGGTAAGTAAAGATAGTTATTGTTAATATGGTGTTAATGCAGTTTAAGTTGTATCCTGTTAAACAATGTACATTAACTGGTTCAAGCTACTGTTGTTAATTGTTAATTGTTAATTGTTAATTGTTAATTGTTAATTGTTAATTGTTAATTGTTAATTGTTAATTGTTAATTGTTAATTGTTAATTTTTAATTGTTAATTGTTAATTGTTAATTGTTAATTGTTAATTGTTAATTGTTAATTGTTAATTGTTAATTGTTAATTGTTAATTGTTAATTGTTAATTGTTAATTGTTAATTGTTAATTGTTAATTGTTAATTGT
>Ga0302300_1000466_pt1 | contig 28330 bp, 20 predicted proteins | sample III_Palsa_E1_1_FD_198756 | JGI IMG/M metagenome (GOLD analysis project Ga0302300, IMG submission 198756) | Peat permafrost microbial communities from Stordalen Mire near Abisko, Sweden - III_Palsa_E1_1 | ecosystem: Environmental > Terrestrial > Soil > Palsa > Peat permafrost | place: Sweden... | reverse complement strand
AAGACAACCTTCTTTCTGGTGGTGAAATCAGCGGCGGCCAAATCAACATTAAATCTCAGAATAAAGTGACCAACCAAGGCTATATCGTGGGTGACAATATCACCATCGAAACACCCACATTAGAGAATGGCAAGCGCACTGCCGATTACTATGCGATTGAACACGGAGAAGGTTATTGGGTTGAAATCAGCGGTCAGCAAGTACAAGACGGGGGCGTGATTGCGGCCAAAAACAAACTCAATCTCAAAATAAACAACCATATCGACAAAGACGGCAGCATTTACGAAGGAAATGAAAACCAAATCGAAAAGGTTAAGGAAAACCCCCATTACCAATACCAAGCCACACGAGATGCCTTCACTTACTCGGTTCATAAATACAAACAAGATTTTGCTGTCAAAGCGGGCATGGTGGCTGTGATAGCCGGTGGCATGATGATATGCCCACCTGCTTCTCTTACGCTTGCTTCGATGATGACTGTTGCCAGCGTTGCAGCGGTTCAAACCGCCAGCATACAAGTCTTAAACGGCCAATCCCTGAATTTTAGAAACATGGCGCAAGCCGCAGGCACAGCCATGATTATGAATGCAGCTGGAAGCTATACCGACACCTGGGGCAAGAAAACGGTCTCTTATGCCGGCACAACTGAAACCAATCTTGTATATAAAGGCTGGAATGTTGAAACCGTCGGTGCCCGGTTGGCTGCCAATGGGACCAAAGCGCTGACGATGGGCGTGCTCACAGACGTACAAGGTGGGAAGTTCTCGAACGGGTTTAACACCAGTCTTGCTTTTGGGTTAGGTACGGAAATCTATTCGGCTTCGGTGGGGCATTTTGCAAGTGGTAGGCCGGGATTGAATAGGGATTCGGCAAGTTATAAGCCCTATGATGATGGTCGTATCGAGCGTTATTTAGGCAAGGACGGGATGTATCATGAATATAATAATATTGGATTAAATGATCCAGATAAAACAAAATCATTATTACAAAATGGTACTGTGAGCAATTTTGCAAATAAGCTTCATGGTTTTGCCATTAACGCAATCGGTACGATACATGATCAATGGATGAATGCAATATATCCGCCCGGCGCAGAAATGTCACAGTGGGTAAGTGTTGGCACCATGTTACCAGCAGCAGCTGTAACCTACTCGCACCTGTACGAACAACATGGCTTACCCGTGCAAGAAAAAATGAAACGTAAAACAAATATTGCACCGGAGCATAAAAATGAAAAATAATTTTTTACTGGCAACCATTATTTTAATGATGCAGGGTTGCGTTTTAGATAACGAGTCTCGTATGCGTACTAGATTGGGTGGGTATGTTGGCGACAAATTTGACGCCTATGAATTTATAGACATGTCGCCTAAGGACTGCTTAACACATCACTCTCAAGCTTTTTATCATAAAAAAAGAATCCTTTACCCATGGAATCCTTTAAATAATGAAAACTGCGGCATCCACAAAATCAGTGAAACATCCAAAACAGCCGATTACGAAATTACGTATTATGGAACATGCAAATATATCTACACAGTAGAAAAGAAAACAGATTTGATTTTAGCTTGGCGTTATACAAAGGATTCTAAAAATTGCGTGCCGGGACCATAGCAAGCGTAGCTTGGATATTGCTTACACAACCTCACCTCTTCGTAGGATGGGTAAGCGTACTCGCGTAACCCATCATCATAAAAAAATAAAAAGCCATCGTATTTATACGAATTGAATGCGTTATCAACGCATGTTACGGTTTTTATTTTTCATTATTGAAATGACAAATTATCGCCGCCATTATTCCGATCACGGATTATATTTTTTCACGGCGGCCATTTTTGAGCGCACGTCAGATTTGTTGGTTAAAAATATTGCGTGGCTCAACGAGTCAATTCAAAGAGAAAAAATAAATTCTCCGTTTACAATAAAGGCAATTGTGATCTTGCCAGACCATTTACACACAATATAGCAATTACCAGAAAAGGATATGGATTATTTTTCAAGGTGGCGAAACATTAAAGAGTATTTTTCACGAGGCCTTCCAAAAGCCGAAGTGTGCAATAAAAATCGAATCAAGAAAAATTAACGGGCGATTTGGCAGCGACGTTTTTTGGAGCATACGATTCGTGATGAAAAAGATTTTCAGCAGCATTTATCCAATAGATTGGGCAGGAGGTATGGAAGATAAACGGCGCGGGTTAACCGATGGTAGGCACGCCGAATTCACGTACGAATGATGGGTTACGCGAGTACGCTTACCCATCCTACCCAGAAGTGCGGCGATGTAGGGCCACACCCAAGCTACGCTTGCTTGTACGAACAACATGGCTTACCCATACAAGAACAAATGAAGCGAAAAACAAATGTTACACTAGAGCATAAAAATGAAAAATAAAATCTTTTTTGTCTCAGTTTTTGTATTATTTTCCGGATGTAGCTCTAACGAAACTATGTTGCAACGTGAGTTTGATTTTTTTGTTGGAAAGAAACTTGATGTCCATCAGTTTATCAATGCAACTCAATCAGATTGCGAAAAAGCGGCAAATATTAATATTTATAGAGCGCAACATCATTTGCCACGTTTGTATCAAGTAGATCCTTGGAATCCGATAGGGTTTCGAAAATATTGCGCCATTCATAAAATAAGCGAAACACAAGAAACAGCAGATTATCAATTTACTTATTTTGGAGATTGCAAGTTTATCTATACCGTTGAAAAGAAAACAGATTTAATTCTAGCGTGGCGTTATACCGAGGACTCTAGAAATTGCGTGCCGGGACCTTAAAGCAAACGTAGCTTGGATGTTGCGTATACAATTTCACCTCTTCGTAGGATGGGTAAGCGTACTCGCGTAACCCATCATCATAAAAAAACAAAAACCCATCGTATTTATACGAATTGAATGCGTTATCAGCGCATGTTACGGTTTTTATTTTTCATTATTGAAATGACAAATTATCGCCGACATTATGCAACTCACGGATTATATTTTTTCACGAGGCCTTCCAAAAGCCGAAGTGTGCAATAAAAATCGAATCAAGAAAAATGAACGGGCGATTTGGCAGAGACGTTTTTGGGAGCATACGATTCGTGATGAAAAAGATTTTCAGCAGCATTTTGATTACGTTCATTACAATCCAGTAAAGCATGGTTTGGTTCAAAGCGTATGTGATTGGCCGTATTCGACATTTCATCGTTTTGTACGGAGTGGCATTTATCCAATAGATTGGGCAGGAGGTATGGAAGATAAACGGCGCAGGTTAACCGATAGTAGGCACGCCGAATTCACGTACGAATGATGGGTTACGCGAGTACGCTTACCCATCCTACTCAGAAGTGCGGCTGTGTACGGCCACACCCAAGCTACGCTTGCTGGCATAGCCGTACGGGGCAAGAAGGGTCGGTAAGTTCTGGCTTCAATATGTTCTAACGTATCGCCTAAACCCACACATTTTGTATCTGCATCGGGATTTGATTCAGCAGGGTCATTGTTTTCATCAAGCCCCTCAGCAATGTGAGACAACATTTCTGTTGCGTCCTCTTCAGATAAAGTGTCAGGGTCAAAGCAGAAATCGATTTTGATATATTCCTTACTGAACCCCCAAATAAAACCATAAGATTCAGCGTGAACACCATCACCTACATGAGCGTGAAGGTTAATACAATTCATTTCACTGTCTGCAAAGAGGGCAGGCAAAATTCGCGCCAAATGTTTTGTCTGAAAATCAGAGGTTTTGTATATCATGACGCGCAATCGGCTCGCTGAAATCAGGACTTCTAATTCAGCGGTACGATGTTTCAGTATGTTGGATATTGTATTAAGGGCATCCTCTTGCATCTTTTCTAAAGAGAGATTGAATGGAAGGGGTTCTACCGGTTTTGACTGTATCACGGGAACAAATTCGGGTTTCTTCATACCAAGTATTTTTCTCAAATTTCCAAACATGATCTACTTCCTTACAGTTACAAAGCAACGGGTTCCAGCCTAAAACGCTGGCCCTAAGGTGTCAATGGCTATTTAGCTGTGTAACGCATGCACCTGCCTCGTTTTTCATCATCGGCCCCAACTCCTTACAAGCCTCATAAAAAACAATAAAATCAATGGGTTATCATACTTTCGCTCGCAGAGCGGGGCTGTGACCATGAAGGGAAGGCGACGAATCGTCATTTGCGCCAGCCTTTTTATCTGTTGATTTTGGGGCCGCTTGTAACTTTTGGTAAGCTTTGCCAATCTCACTGACGACTTTTTCCTTACCCCAAACGACTTTGGTGGGTTCACTTGAGCTCATGCTGCCCAATTTTTCTTTTAACGCTTCTATCGCTCTTTCTCCATCATCCGCTATCGCTTCCTTTACCATCTCTGTTAACAAGTTTTCCATTAACGTTGAACTTTCCATTTCCTTTGAAGTTGAAATGTTATCAAGCTGAAAGCCAATGTATTCCATTTGTTTCCAAGCAGCATAAAAACCTTTGCCTAAAATGGCGGCTTGTTTTTGTTGATCGTCCATTTCTTCGATTTTAAAAATCACACCCTCAGTGGAAGATTCCTTTTCATCATCTGTTTTTTTGATTTCTAATTTTCCCGGATCTAAATTAAATTTGACACTTTTAATTTGATGAGACACGCCATCAGCAGCACTGTCTTCAATTCGCCCTTTTAATTTTAGTAATAACTCCTCTGCTATTTCTTTTAAATCTAAAACTGTATCGCTAGATGTCTCATCCTCGAACGCTACGCTCTTCTTTTCAGCTGTTTTGTTAGCGAGCAATGCGCTTGATGACTTCTTGTCATGTCTATTCAGCACAGCGCTCAACTTACCCTCAGATATTTTCGCTGCCTCTGGTGTTTTTTTAAAGTTACTGAACGCTTGCGTTGCTGTCAGCCGATCATCAGGATTGCTGACAGTCATCTGAAGAATCAAGGCCTTTATTTCTGGAGAAGGATTTAAGTGTGACGGTTTGACCGGAAGATGAGTGTATTCAGTTTCTTTTCCGTCTGTGTTAATCCATTTTCGTGGTGGATTATAGGCAACAGGAATGCCATACATTTCTGCCAGCACCAGCCCCATTGAATACACATCTGATGCATGGGAAGAAACATTCTTCGCACCCTTTAGCAAACGTTCTGGCGCCGCATACTTTTGTGTATACGTACTGTGGATCGAAGCATGCCCTTCACCTTTTTTATGCGCGCCACCAAAATCAGAAAGCTGTGCTGTACCATCTGCAAAAATAATAATATTGCCGGGCTTAATATCATCATGCATAATTTTATTTTCTTCTAATGCCAGCAAGCTCTGCAGCAGCTCTTTTGCATTTTTGGCTGCTTTACCCTCATCCAACAGTTCACTGTCTATTGTTGATTTAAGATCTCGCTCACCCAAAGGCGTGAACAAATAACTTTTGTAATACGCTTTACCACTTCTTTCAACTTTACGAATGCCGCCGTGCACAGAAGGCATTTCGGAATTATGTTTAGCGTCAGGCTTGGCATCAGCAATGGCTTTTAAATGTGCCTTTGTTATGTCTTTTTCCTGCCGACTGCGCTTTCTCCAAAGCATTAAAGCCGCTGCTTCATCCGATCTTTTTGCCTTTGCTTTCATGGCAGCTGGATTGGGATATTTTTTCTCGCCATTCTCATCTTCTGGATTATTGGCTAGCTCATTAAAATCAAATAGCCCGATTTTGGCGGCAACCCATTCGCCAGTTTTTAAATTTTGTGCGTATTTCACGCGAGAAAAGCCGCCGTTGCCCCACTGATGGACGCTACGGACAAAACCCAAATCGCACACAGTATTATTATCAATTTCAAGTGGTGATGAAGCCTTCTCCTGCAAACTTTCAAGAACTTTACATTGCCTCGCTTGAAGCATTGGGTATTAATCCGCACGAGCATGATATTCGATTTGTCGAAGACAACTGGGAATCCCCCACCCTCGGTGCATGGGGTTTGGGCTGGGAAGTTTGGCTAAACGGCATGGAGGTCACCCAATTTACCTATTTTCAACAAATAGGTGGCATTGCTTGTGAGCCTGTCATGGGCGAAATCACATATGGTGTTGAGCGTTTAACCAGCTACCTACAAAACGTCGAGACTAATTTTGATGTGGTCTACGGAAAAACCTTAAACGGCAACATTACCTACGGTGATGTGTTTATGCAAAACGAAGTTGAAATGTCTCAATTCAATTTTGAAGAAGCCAATGTGCCCGCTTTATTTGAAGAATTCGACTTGGCTGAAAAAAATTGTGAAGCCTTACTGGCAAAGGGTTTGAGCTTACCTGCCTACGAACAAGTGATCATGGCTTCGCATGTCTTTAACTTATTGGATGCACGCCATGCTATTTCAGTCACCGAACGCCAGCGGTTTATTTTACGCGTGCGTAATCTTGCCAAAAATGTGGCGGAAAAATATGTGGCTTCACGTGAAGCTTTGGCCTTTCCACTTCTTGCAAAGGGCTGCGTTTAAATAATGAAACATGATTTATTATTCGAATTGGGCTGTGAAGAACTGCCCGCAAAACAAGTGGCTATCCTTGCCCAAAGTTTGTTTGATTTTGTAAAAACAGAACTCGGCACTTTGCAGTTTCAACAAAGTGAGGCTGAAGTTTATTTTACGCCCCGCCGTTTGGCTTTTTTGATTCGCGATGTTTCTACGGAAAGCACCACCCGTCAGCAAAAGAAAACCGGTCCCTTGCTTGCCAATGCTTATGGTGAAGACGGCAAGCCTTTGCCTGCTGCACTGGGCTTTGCAAAAGGCTGTGGCGTCAGCTTGGATGCGCTTGCAAAAGAAATGACACCAAAGGGTGAAGCTTTTATTTTTGTGAGCGAAACCCCACCTCTGTTGTTGACAGATCAATTCCAAGACATCATCACACGCGCGATAGCCAAATTACCGCTGCCTAAAAAAATGCGTTGGGGCACACACAGTCAAGGGTTTTTACGGCCCATCAAATGGATTGTTGCTTTGCATGGCAATCACATTCTCCCTGTTCGTTTGTTTGATTTAACGGCAGGCAACATCAGCCTGGGCCACCGCTTGGCCAATCCCCCTGAAATTAAAATAGACACAGCATCTGAATATGAAGCGAAACTAGAAAAAGCATTTGTGATGGCCAACCCCACGCAACGTTTGGCACTCATTCAATCGCAAGTCACGGCTTGCGCAAAAACAATCAAAGGTCACGTGGTATTTGATGCCGACTTGTTACAAGAGGTGTGCAACATTGTTGAATGGCCGAATAGTTTATTGGCAACATTTCAACCTGCATTTTTAGAAGTGCCCAGTGAAGTGCTCATCACGAGCATGAAGACCCATCAAAAATGTTTTGCTGTTCATGATGAAAAACAAAATTTATTGCCTGCTTTTGTGGTTGTCAGCAATCAACCCTCGCAAGATCTAAAACATATTAAAGCTGGCAACGAAAAAGTAATGCATGCCCGATTAAAAGATGCGGCCTTCTTTTATGAAAAAGACAAACAGATTACATTGCAAGCCAGAATTGATTTGCTCAAATCGATCACGTTTCAAGAAAAACTCGGTTCGCTATACGAAAAATCCAAACGTAATGTACAACTGGCCCAAGCTTTATCCTCTTCTTTTAAGCTTGATAATGATCACGTGGCAGAAGCCGCTTGGTTGCTGAAAGCAGATTTAACTTGCGACATGGTGGGTGAGTTTCCAGAGCTGCAAGGGATCATGGGCGACTACTATGCCCGCCCAGCGCATGACACAGCTGTTGCGCAAGCCATTCGTGAACACTATACACCGCGATTTTCGGGTGATCATTTACCACAATCCCACTTAGGCTTATTGCTTTCGCTGGTTGATAAAATCGATACCCTCTATGGTTTTTTCATGGTGGGTTTACAACCTAAAGCAGACAAGGATCCGTTTGCGTTAAGACGTACTGCGCTCAGTATCGCGCGTATTTTATACGAAGCTGATTTAGATTTTGATCTAAACCATTTATTTCAGTTGGCCTCTGCACATTTTCCCGCACACGATCAAAAACCGTTGGTGGATGCATTAATCACGTTTACGTTTGAACGCTTAAAAGCCTACTTACTAGAAAGTGGCATTGGCATTCATATCTTGAACGCCGCCAGCGCCAACACAGACAATTTCTATATTGTTAAAAAACGCATTGCTGCGCTTTCTCTTATTGTGAAAGATGCGCGTATTGAAGACATGGTTGCGCTTAATAAGCGTGTCAAAAACATTTTGCAAAATCACCTGGCGCATTCATTCAAGATAGAATCAAGCCTGTTGCAACATGCTGCAGAAAAAGCATTGGCAAGCGAAATTCAAGCGCTACAAAAAACCTGTCTGTCTCATGCACAAAATAAAGAATATTCCGCCATTTTGAATGCGCTATTGCAACTGCAACAGCCCATTGCGGCTTTCTTTGATGCTGTGATGGTGATGGATGATGACAAAGCGATACGCGAGAACCGTTTGGGTTTATTACAAGCAGCACAGCAATTGATGATCATGGCCGGCGATTTGGCAGCCTTATCATGATGAAGGCCATCATTTTAGATCGTGATGGGGTCATCAACCATGACTCAGCCGATTTTATTAAAACGGTCAATGAGTGGCGTGCCCTTCCTGGCAGTTTAGAAGCCATGGCCAAATTAACCCACGCTGGCTACGCGATTTTTATTGCGTCTAACCAATCTGGGATTGGTCGCGGCTTATTAAGCGAAGCAGACTCAGCGGCTATCTTTGATTTTCTAAAAAATCAATTGGCGACATTAGGTGGCAAAGTAGAGGGCATCGTTTATTGTCCACATCATCCTTCTGATCATTGTGATTGTCGTAAACCTTTGCCAGGCTTATTTTTACAACTACGTGATCGCTTTCACGTGGATTTGACCACAGCCTACGCTGTGGGGGATTCATTGCGTGATATAGAAGCGGCTATCGCTGCAGGATCCAAACCGATTTTGGTTAAAACAGGCAATGGTCTTAAAACCTTGGCCTTGCTTCAAGAACGAAATTTGAACATCCCGACTTATGAAGATCTGGCGCATTTTGTTGAGGCTTTATTAAATGACTGAAACTTTAGAAAAAGCTTCGTTTTTTTATAAGATTTTTTTAAGCCTTCGCGCGCTTATTTTTTATTTTCTCATCGGTTTTTTTGCGATCACGATCACCTGTACGAGCCTTGTGCTGGTGCCCTTCCCTTTTATCGTGCGTTACCGTTACATCACTGCCTGGTCACATATTGCCACCTGGGCCGTGAAAATACTCTGCGGCGTTCGTTACACGGTGCATGGGCTAGAAAATATTCCTAAAAATAGTGCCTGCGTGGTGTTATGTAAACATCAATCATCATGGGAAACGTTTGCCTTACAAGTGATTCTGCCCCCGCAATGTTGGATATTAAAAAAGAAATTCCTCTATGTGCCTTTTTTTGGATGGGGTTTGGCCATGCTGCGCCCCATTGCAATCCCTCATAAACACCCCAAGTCATTTAATTTTGTGATCAGCAAAGGGATAAAGCGCATTCAGCAAGGGTTGTTCCTGATCGTGTTTCCTGAAGGAACGCGTACCCCTTACGGACAAAAAGGTAAATACGCCCGCAGCGGGGCCTTAATTGCCGAAAAAGTGGGCTGTGATGTTTTGCCTGTTGCGCACAATGCGGGAAAATACTGGCGTCGCCATGGTTTTATTAAATACCCAGGCACCATTGAGGTCTATATCGGCAAGCCTATTCCTGTCCCCCCTCATTCTGCGGACAAAGTGATTCAACAGGTAGAAGCCTGGATAGAAGATCATGTTCGGTAGCCATGGCTTTACCAGGGCGCATCCCTAAAGTTGCAAGTTTGCTGATTAACAAGGCAAAAATGGCGAAAAAACCGAAATGTACACCTAGGACATGAGGATTTTTGAGCCATTTTTAACGCAGTTAAGCGACAAAAGAGCCCTGTAGGGACATCTCCCATTTTGCATCCCCTCAACTACACTAGATAGAGGCCGCTTTACTATCACTGGTAGCGAGTGCGTAAATGGAATTGTTTTCTTTCTTTGGCAAAAAAGAGAAGCCCTTAAAGTCGAATCCGCCAACAAATAAAACACGGCAGACGGACTCATCTATCACATCGCTCGGCATTTATAATATTTACCAAGCCTGCCAGCAGGGTGATGTAAAAAAAACAAAACAATTTATCGCTGAAGGGGCTGCTTTTGATTATGACAATGCCGGGTTATTTCCGCTGCATTATTTAATGATTGCCAAAACTTCTGTAGAAAACAAACAGGCCATTTTAGATTTATTACACACCTTACCTGACTTTAATATTAACCAACGTTCGGTATATGAAAGTGTGGCAGCAATAGAATTGGCAGCCACGATAGAAGATCAAGAACAAGGCATCAGCGATATTTTGCTTTTGCTTTCAAATGGTGCCGATCCTTATATTTTCGATCCCGAAAAAAACAACATTTTACATTTGGCTGTATATGAACAGCGTTTTGGCACAGCGTATTATTTGATTTCTAAAGTGACTGAGTTATGCACTCTCAAAAATGTTCATGATGAATCCCCGATCGATTTAATACACAAGATCAAAGCAGAAAATAATCCGGATACCCAGCAAGCCCTATCCATACTGATTGACCGCTTAAATCAACTGGATATTCCGCGGGAAGAGGCAGCAGAATAAAGCACGTAGATCGCAGCCCAGCCATTGTTGGGCATCGTGATCGTGTTGAGTAACACGATTTTGGCGCAGCTTCATAAGGGATTATGAAATACGGTGTGGTTTTAAATAGCGGCACCAGTGTAAGTGGCGCCACAATAAAAGGCACGATGATGATGACACCTAGGAACGGCGGTCATCCTACTATTTAATAACCGTTTCGATGATTGGATGGTTTCGCCCTAGCCAATTCGGCAAGCAATCTCTCTTTTGCCTCGCCAATGATAAAAAATTGATGCTTCGCTGCTTTGCTCTGGCTTCTATCAGGATGGACTGGGAAGTAAAGCCTTCTTGCGGCACTTTCGATTCTGCTTTTTGTTAACTTTTCATTCGCGGTAAGACCTAAAACAGCGCGCCAATTATTTTTTTTGGCAGCGATCAGCCGTTTCGCATTGTTGCGTACGATGGGATCCGTTGCGTTTACATTTCTTGCTTCTGCATCCCAATCCACACCTTCCATGATTGCCAGCTTTTCTACAATAACAGGGACGCTTGCAGCAAACGAAGCGGCTGGTGTGTAGCCAGCTTGATGTGGCAGTTCAATTTTAAGTGCGAAGGCATACGATAGATGCCACTTCCAATTGGTCCACTCAGTATAAAGATCTGCGTAATTCGATCGGCGACCAAAAACCGAAAAGGGATCATCCCCCAAGCTTTCATAAAAGTTTCTAAAATTTTGATAATAAGCCTGCTTATCAGCTTCGATGCCATCGCTCAGTTCGGCTTTTCTCTCAATGTCAGCCTTCATCTCGCTTAAGCGCTTCAGCTCATCATTTTCACGGCAAAAATTGTCAAATACGGGCATCGTTTCGCCGTGGATTGAAATGGTTTTTACGTAACAGAAGAGCTCAGGGGCACGCCTAGAATTCATTCCAATCGTTCGGCTCGAGATTAAGCATTCTAAAAAAACCTTTACGGCTAAATCAGAGAGCTTATTGACGATAACTAAGTGTTCTAGTTTGCTACAGGCAACGATCGTGGAAAGCTGGGGCAGGTATTCATAACCTTCGTCTTGCCCCCAAGCAGATAAGCGAACGTAATCCAAGATACTTAACTGGCGGGTTGACTGATAATCAACGAGCAAGATTTTTATTTTCGCAATCTTACTCCTGTCTTTTAATCTTTCTTTAATTTCAGCAGCTGATCTGATGATGACCTCATCAGCCGTATTTTGCGTGAACAAACGCAACGCTGCTTCTGCCAGTAAGTGCTCTCTTTTGTCTCTTTCTACTTGTGCTTTAATCACAGTGTTTTCTTGTCTACGACTTGAAAAGTAACTGAATACAGCGCCCATTATACCCCCCATTGCCATGCCGGCTACAAAGGCAATCGCCGTGACAATGCCCGGCAAGCTGATGGGTAACGTAAACGCAATCAGGGCTACTATTCCGGCCAAAAATATCCCGCCGAACACCATGCCCAGCAAGATAGATTTTGGTTTCATGCGCCTTTTAAAAAACATTTCTTGCGTTCTCATAGTGTCAAACTCTTCGGACCGGCTGAGCCAGCCACAGATTCTGCTCTTAAGGCAGCCGCATCTTCTTGCCGTTGCCTCAAAGTATCAGCGTTACGGAACAACACGAAATCTAAAAAATAACGGTTAACCGTAGACGTAAGTGCGGTTGCATGCCTTTGAGTATGAACGATAACCGCTTCAGAATAACTCCATTTGAAAATCGAGAGGGTTAATAACCAAGCCAGGACGGGGTTGTCTCTTTTGTATAGTGCGCGCGTTTCGGGAGCGATATGCTGATATTGCGCATCCTTACCTAGCGCTAAGTCTCGACACACATTCACCGCAGAAACGATTTCAGGGCTTAAGGTGCTGGCGTACTCACCTGCTGTCTGCCCATTTGGCATCTTCATATCAACTGAGTTAATTATCAGATAAGGTCGCGCATTATGCTTGCTACGGTTAATTTTCCGATATAAGTAATTTACCTATCAATTTGTAAGATATTGCTGATACGCTCAAGTATCACGTTACAGCACTCATCACGTGTAAAGCCGCTTATTAAGCGATGCGAAGCTACCAGAGAAGAGAACGCTTACCCATCAACAAGCGTAGCTTGGGTATTGCTGGACGCCTGTCTGCTGCACGAAACCCACCATAGCCCAGCTATTATTGCGTATCGCGGCTGTGTTGGGGATCACTATTTTGGCGCAGCTTCATAAGGAATGATGAACTTTCATCAATATTTCTCTCAAATACCGTATTTTTACGAACATACAGAAACACAGCACTTGGATAGACTGTTATTTCACACATGAAGTAGTAGGAAATCATCCATGTCGTACCAAGGGAACAAACGTAAAGTACCTGGCCTGATGTTTGTGAGTCTAATGTCAGGGCAAGCTGTGTTGGCTTCTGTGACGGTGGACCCTACGGCACCTGCTGCACTGCAACCGCAAATCCAATTCCAAAATAATACTCAAATCGTCAACATCACCACGCCGAATCAAGCGGGTGTGAGCACCAATCACTACCAGCACTTTGATGTGGATGCGCATGGTGTGGTGTTAAATAACGGTACCAACGTCAGTGGCAGTGTATTGGCCGGACAAGTCGCGGCAAACCAAAATCTCACTCAACCTGCCAAACATATTGTGAACAACGTTAAAAGTGGCGCTAACATAAAAGGCACGGTGGAAGTGGCAGGCACGGCTGCACACGTGACAGTTGCGACACCTTATGGAATAGCCGTCGACAATGGTGACTTTATTAATACAGAAGGCGTGACCTTAAGCACCGGCATGATTACCACAAACTCAAAAGGCGAACTGGTTCACCGTGTGGGGAAAGACAAGTCCGGAAAAATCACCATCGGAAATGGTGGATTAAAAACAGACAAGCATCTTAATTTGTATACAAGAAGACTGAACAATGAAGGCCCGGTTTCTGCCAATGGAAAATTGCATATCGAAACGGGTGTGTATGATTTAAATATTCAAACGGGTGAGCTCACGAAGCTGGAACCATCTGAACCAGATGAAAACAATGCGGAAGGTGAACCATTTACGCATTCCGTCACAGGCGCCGGCATGCTAACTGGCCACCATATTCAAATCGTGTCAAATGAAAAGGGCTTTGGGGTAAATTTAGAAAGGTTGAATGCCACAGATGGCAGCCTTCATATCTCTGCCGATGGCAAAGTGACATTGGGTCACAGTTATGCCAAAGAAGACATTCAAGTGACAGCAAAGGAACTGCATAACCAAGGCCAAATGCTGGCCGGACGAGATGTGAAGTTAAACATCAAAGGCAAGCATCTCAATACCGGCCAAGAAATTGCGATGCGAGACAACATTCAACAAGCTGAACTGCTGCATAACCAACACGGCATCCTCTCTGCAGGCCGAGACACCCATATCACGGCAGATAAGCTTGATAACGAATCCGGTAAAATCACAGCCTTACACGACATCACCCTCAATACCAAAACCCTCATGAATCGCCGTGGGAAAACCAAAAGTGTCACCTGGCGTGAATACGAGCCCGGGAATCCCGATACCTTTCATGACTACACCCAAGAACAAGAAACCACGGCCCCAGGTGAAATCCTGGCAGGCCATGATATTAATTTGAACCTCACCACCGGCCACAACCAAGCCGGTACGATTCATGCTGAACATATTGTGAGACTCAAAGCCAAGACCTTTACCAACAGCAGCGATTACTTAAAAACAAAGTCTTCGGTTCTAAACGCCGTGTGACAGAATTACACAACAGCAGCACAGAAGAAGTGGCCACCTTCTCTGCCGGTCAAGGCCTCGATATCCAAACCCAGCAATTTAACAACAGCGGGAAAGTCAAAGCCAAAAATGTCGATATCACGAGTGAACAAATCAACAATGGGATTTTTACGGCTGGGGATTTAACGCCAAGTCCAACACAAGACAACCTTCTTTCGGGTGGTGAAATCAGCGGCAGCCAGGTCAACCTTAAATCCCGCGATAAAGTCACCAACCAAGGCTATATCGTGGGTGACAACGTCACCCTTGAAACCCTGACATTAGAGAACGGCAAACGCACGGCCGATTATTATGCGATTGAACATGGAGAAGGGTATTGGGCTGAAATCAGTGGTCAGCAAGTACAAGACGGAGGCGTGATTCTGGCCAAAAAGAAACTCAATCTTAAAGTGGGCAACCATATTGATAAAGATGGCAGCATTTACGAAGGAACTGAAAACCAAATCGAAAAGCTTAAGGAAAACCCCCATTATCAATACGAAGCCGTACGGGATAACCTCACGTACTCGGTCCACAAGTACAAACAAGATTTTGCTGTCAAAGCGGGTATGGTGGCGGTGATTGCCGGCGGCATGATGATATGCCCTCCCGCTTCTCTGACGCTTGCTTCAATGATGACCGTTGCCAGCGTGGCAGCGGTTCAAGCCGCCAGCATGCAAGCCTTAAACGGGCAATCATTGAATTTTAAAAACATGGCGCAAGCTGCCGGCACCGCCATGCTGATGAATGCAGCCGGAAGCTATACCGACACGTGGGGCAAGAAAACGGTCTCTTATGCCGGCACAACAGAAACCAATCTTGTTTATAACGGCTGGAATATGGAAACCGTCGGTGCGCGCTTGGCTGCCAATGGCACCAAAGCACTGACAATGGGTGCGCTCACAGACGTACAAGGTGGGAAGTTCTCGAGCGGGTTTAACACCAGTCTTGCTTTTGGGTTAGGCACGGAAGTTTATTCGGCTTCGGTCGGGCATTTTGCGGATGCGACGGCGGGGGAGAATAGACCTTTTGCCGAGTATCGTGCATTTAAAGAAGATGGGCGTGTACCGCGAAATTTAGTGAATGGTAATTTTGAGGAATATAACAATATTGGTTTGAACGATCTGACTAAGCCACCTTTGTGGCAACAAAATGGCCCAGTGAGTAATTTCTTGAATAACCTTCATGGCTTTTCAATGAATGCGATCGGAACGATACATGATCAATGGATGAACGCGATGTACCCGCCTGGTGCAGAAATGTCACAATGGATGAGTGTTGGTACCATGTTGCCTGCGGCTGCTGTGACCTACTCACACTTGTACGAACAACATGGCTTACCGGTACAAGAACACATGAAACGCAAAACAACGATTGCGCCGGAGCATAAAAATGAAAAGTAAATGCTTATCCATCATAATCTTGTTATTCGTTAGTGGTTGTATGTTTGATAACGAAGCACGCATGCAATATCGATTTGGGCAGTATGTTGGAAAAAAGTTTGATGTATACCAATTTATTGATATGACGCCCGAGGAATGCGAAAAGGAAGTAAATCAGGAAATATATAAACTACAGCATCACATACCAAGGGGATTTAATCTTTTTCCATGGAATCCATTAAATCGAGAAAACTGTGGCATCCATAAAATCAGCGAAACATCCAAAACAGCTGATTACGAAATTACGTATTATGGAACATGCAAATATATTTACACGGTGGAAAAGAAAACGGATTTAATTTTAGCTTGGCGTTATACCAAGGACTCTAAAAACTGCGTGCCGGGGCCGTAGTACGAATCACGATCTCTCAGATGGATTGCTTCATAAAAACGGGCTCACATCCCAGACTTCGCTCAAATTCAGCTTGCCGTTTTTATTCGCAATGACGCCACTGGACTTATAAGTTAAAACGATTATTCTTTCACGCTCTCTACGCTCAACAGGCAAAGCGCGTCTCCCCGGAAAATGTCTGCACGTTGCAGATAAAAAGAAAACAGAATGTGAAAAGACATTTATCCGGGGTCTAGGCTAAAAAGAGTGGCTAACGCAGAAAACTTCGTCAGTTAAACCATCAAGCCTGGACCCCGTATAAATAGCTGCCTAAAAATTAAATTTCTTTTCAAAAATTTATTGCAGCTATTTTACGGGGAGACGGAGCACTGATGTCACAATGGATGAGTGTTGGCACTATGTTGCCTGCAGCCGCCGTAACTTACTCACACTTGTATGAACAACACGCCTTACCCATACAAGAGAAAATGAAACGCAAAACAAATATTGCATCAGAGCACAAAAATGAAAAATAAACATTTATGCATTTTAAGTTTTTTGGTAGTTTCAGGCTGTTATACACAGGCTGCATTTGAAAGCGGAATGGATAGAACAGTTGGCCAAAAATTTGATGTCTATCAATTTGTTGATATGACACCGGCTCAATGCAAAGAATGGGGTTATAAAGATATTTACCGTACGCAACATCAATTACCAAGGGGCTTTGAGCTTTTTCCATGGAGTCCATTGAATAATGAAAATTGCGGTATCCACAAAATCAGCGAAACGCCCAAAACAGCTGATTACGAAATTACCTATTATGGAACATGCAAATATATCTACACAGTAGAAAAGAAAACAGATTTAATTTCAGCTTGGCGTTATAGCAAAGATTCTAGAAATTGCGTGCCGGGACCTTAGTACGAATGATGGGTTACGCGAGTACGCTGACACCATACAAAGAAGCTCGTATAGCCTAGATACTACCCCACACAGCCTCACCTCGAGTATGTGATGGCCGTATTCGACATTTCATCGCTTTATGATGTGAACGTTATATTTTAGGCTCGGTATCTCTTACTCGATCCAGCTTGCTCATCTAAGTGCCCCTCTTGTCGTAAAGAATCTGTACCAGCACCGGCATGGCTGCCTGGCCCGCCACTGCCTAAATAAGACACGTTCGAGGCACTGCCTTGCCCTATGTTTTCATCTGACTCTGCTTGCACTTGCTCAGCAGACGTTTGCGACAAAATAGCCTGACATCTTTTAATCAGCCTATCTCCTAACTCCTTTGTTTTTCTTAATGTCGCTGCTTTTTCTGGTAAATCAGGATGCTGGCGCAATAATTGCCGCACTGCATTTTCAATTTCAACACGCTCTGACGCACTTAAATCTGGCTCGTTCAGCTCAGAAAGCGAGCCGTTCAGATCAGAAAGCAAGGTGGTCAGGGTTTCACACAGTTCAGCAGCTTCAGCTCTCTTCTCAGCAGCTTCAGCTCTCTTCTCAGCAGCTTCAGCCCTCTTCTCAGCAGCTTCAGCTCGCGCACTGGCATGCCCTGTTCCCATCAAGGCAAATATCAATCCATAGTTGAATACCCTTTGGGCTCTCGCCATCCCTAATGGGCTAAATAACACACCTTCAAAACCCGCTGCTGAAAAATAGGTGCTGAGCCTGAGGTAGTCTATTTCTGAAAACGCCATATCATCTATTGCCAACGTCTGATATCCCTGCAAATAAGCCGCTTCATGTGCACGAGGATCGTAATGTTTATCCTCGTTACGCCAGTCCCGCTCTAACATCTCCCGAAGGGTTTTCACCAACTGAACGCGATGCACCCGTAAATGCTGTGTAAACTGGCGCCTGCTGATGGCTTGCCAATCCGGCGCGACGGACAGGTTGACCCATCCTACTGAAAGCTGTGCTTTGACCACATTCATCGCTTCTATAAATTCCTGGTGTGTGGGCTCCCCAGAATTGACCGGAGGTGGCTCAACGCTCACGGCTGACTGCAATCGTTGCAACGTCAAATGTCTCAACTCATTGGGTGTTTTTACATTCCTTATCTCTTTCCCTACTTCCCCTAATGCGCGCTCTAATATTTCGTAGGCTTTACCAAGCGTTAATGCCCCGCTACTATCACTTCCACGGACATTCATTGTCACCGCATCTGCTGTCCGTTGCGATACGGTTTCTGTAGCAAGGCGCTCTATAAACTCACGAAAATATTGACGTGCGTTATCCCATGAGTCACCGTACGCCCTAAAATAAACAGGTCGACCAAAAATATTGATCACTGGCATGGCGTCTTTTTTAGATTGACTATTTTGGGCTTTAGCTTTTTCTGCTTCTATTTCACCCGGCGCTACACAAAAACTGCTTTCTTGTTTCTTTATTTTTTTAAGAAGCACTGTGCGATTTTTTTGATTGCCCGCTTCTTGATTGGATACTTCTACCAATTTTTGTATCAACTGATTGCGCTTTATGAGCTTCTTAATAAATCCCGCTAATTGCCCCCGCTCACGAGACTCAAAACCAAGGCCTTTTCGTACACCAGAAAACAAACGTGAAAATGCAGACTGATTCAAATTATCTGATTCAATTTTAATTTCACTCACATCAAATTGCGTAACGTGATAATCAAAAGCGGCAAACAAACAAAATAGTTTCTCAACTTGTGTTTTGCTATAGCTTCCTTCCAACTTTATCTTATTGATATGCGTACATTTCAACCAAATCTCGATGGCTTCTGCGATTGCATCCCACGTAAAATCAATTATTTTCGCCACATTTAAAGTTAAACCCGTTTGCTGTGAGTTTTGCTCTGCTTCCCAAAATAGACGGTATAAACTCATGCTCTCTTCTAACAAGTTGACAGAGTCACGCATGCTGGGTATCTCTTCAGCAGGCCGGTTACTTATCCCCAGCTCTTTCATGTCTTCCCGATAAAAGGCTGGATAATCTTCTGCAAAACGTAAAGACAAACGTTCCACCATATCTTGGCTTTCTGCGCTTTCATTTCTTACATTCTTTCTATGCATACCAAACAACCACCTCACCGCCCCACAAAAACGATACCAACCTTGACTCAGCCAATTGGTAAAACGCTGCCACAGGGAAGCTTGGGCCTCCCCCTGAACTCCCTTAACATCTATTGTTTTTGCGTCTTTTTTAGTCATATTGCTTCACTTATAAAATGCTCAGTTTTTACTTCATTTAAAACCCAAAAACCTTGAGCGCTTTTTCTGCGTAGGCGCTTCTGCTTGAGTGGCCGCTACCTCTATCTGCTCAGGTAGCTGCACCGTCACTTGCACTGGTACGACAAACCCCGTCGTAACCTGAGTGCTGGCACTCCCAGCACTTGGCCCACCACTGCCTAAATAAGACACGCTCGATGCACTGCCTTGCATTATGCTTTCATCTGGCCCTGCTTGCACTGGTTCAGCAGGCGTTTGTAACAAAATAGCCTGACATCTTTTAATCAGCCTATCTCCTAATTCCTTTGTTTTTCTTAATGCCGCTGCTTTTTCGGGTAAATCTGGATGCTGCGTCAACAGTTCCCGCACTGCATTTTTAATTTCAATATGCTCTGACGCACTTAAATCTTGCTCGTTCAGATCCGAAAGCAAGGTGCTCAGTTTTCCACACAGTTCAGCAGCTTCAGCTCGCTTATCAGCAGCTTCAGCTCGCTTATCAGAAACTTCAGCTCGCTTGTCAGAAACTTCAGCTCGCTTGTCAGAAGCTGCTCTTCCTTCTGCCTCTTGTTCGCACTTCGCCGACAATCTCCCGATCTTTCCAACAAGATACCCACCGCGCCGATCTATCACCAACATTTCTGCAGATTCGGTGACCAACCCAAGCGATTTATCTTTTACAAGTTCAAATAATAATTTCGCCATATTATTTAGGAAATAAGGCGCAACCTCTCCGAATCGAGAACAGAATTTTAAAAAGTTGGCAATCACTTCGACATGAAAGGCGTTCTCATATTTTGATAAAAAAGAAGTGTTGGTATGCCCAAAAATGCGCGTAACGATATCTTGCCCGCTTACATCCGGCTTACCAAATAACTGCAACAGCGCTTTTTTAAATTTATCGAATGCGGCCTCATTATAACTCCCTTCCGTTAAATTTATGCCTTGCGCATCTTCTTCACTTAAGCCCGCGCTCAGGTGAATGGGTAACATTTCACACATATTGGGTAATTGGTGCTGAACGCTATGCAATAAGGCATTCATGCTTAGCAAAAATTGATTCAATGCTCTACCCAAGGCATTACCTGCCTGTGTTAATTGATGCTGATATTGGCTGTTTTTGGCTTTCTCATCCTGAATATGTCTCAAAAGATTGGCGAATGAGTGAAAAATAGACACCATATCAAATATAGGATGGATATGCTTTTCTTGCTTTGCTCCTTCAGATTCCTGAACCACGGTTGTTTCCACAGAAAAGTCACTCGTCCGCATCAAAAAATTCACTATATCAAAAGAAGCGCCATGGTCTGTTTTGCCGCTCATCACTTCATCAAAAATACTATCGAATAAAACGGCCATGACATTATAGACATCACCTGGCATTCCAGCCCTCTGCCATATCAAGCCCTGCATCACTTTATCCACCCAGGCAATATTTTCTGGATGAGAAAGCGAGCTTCCATTGCGATAAAGTGTCAAATCTTTGCTCTCATTGTTACCAATGCGGCGCTGATGATCCGCTTCTAATTCCTTAATTTTTTCAGCATATTTTTCCTGACACGCTTTTTCTGCTGCCTTTAAGCGTTCCTGTGCTTTTTCAAAACCTGTATAAGCTGTTTGTAAAGTGTCTAGACTTGGCGCCACAATCTCATTCAATAATACCTCTACCTTAGGACCAGACGTATCATAGCGTAATCTTGCCTCCTCAAGAGTTGCATCAATTGCATCAAACAACGCTCCAATTTGTTTTATCATGGGCATTTTCCATTTTCGTGGTTCGACATGATATCGACCCTTTTTATGAAAATCCGCTGCGGCAGATTCAATGGCCGTGGCACTCTTGGAATTTGGTAAATCATAGTCATAATAGACTTTTAACCGAGCATGTTTCATGCACGCTTTATCAAACCATTCTTGCGCCAACGCCCGAAAAGATGTGACGGATTTATTATTGCTAATTTCGTATGTGCTCAGGCTTTTTAACACTGACTTAACAGACATCTTTATTGGCGTATTTTCCTTATCAAAAAGCTTCGAGAAAAAGTCCTTTCTGGCTGAAGCAAACTTTTCATCACCTTCTTGCTTCTGGGGCTCATCCAAAAAGTAATAGCCATTCAATTTAGTTAAGAGTTTTTCATCCAAATCAAAGTTGTCTTTCAATAAGGAAACTTTTTGTTTCAGATCGTTTTTAGCTTTATTGTTAGGATCATTCTGCGCACTGCTTTTGGCGTTATTCTCTTTTGGCGAAATCAACACCTCTAATACAAAAATGGCACTTAAAAACGCGATTAATTGGACATCCAAAAGTTCTTCTGCATCATAAACTGCATTTCGCTCATCAATAGTATCCGCACGTACATAACGCGCTTGACCAGCAAAAACCTTGGTGCGCGTTAGATTCCCCTCTGCTATAGCCGCCTCAAATTCTTTTCGAAGACGTTCTGTCGCTGTAAAATCAGCGTCCTGAGACGTTGTTGTTTCAGAAGTGCTGTCATCTTTTGCATTATCATCTTTTAAATCAGCCGCTTTTTTCTTGGATTTTGACTTATCACTCTTGTTACTGATCTCTTTAGACGAACTACCAGAAACGGCTGATGCGATTGTTTGAATTCCATGATTAAAAGCATCCCCCGCCTTTTTTTTCATCGACTTTTTCTTTTGTAGCATTGATGACGATGCTGGTGAACCTGCTTCTGCTTCCTCACTATCATTGGATGCACAACTGCTATCTATACTCGCTCTTGAAGCTTCAATAAGCCCTACCTGATGAGGAGATATCTGACGCGTATGTGTAGGCTGAGCAGAAACAGATTGGGTGACAGCCAGCATGCTGGGCAAATCCAATTCGGTAAAATCCTTACTAGAAACGCCTGCTAGGCTCAAAGACTTCTTAAGAGGATCTAGGAAAAAGTGCAGCCGATCCATATCGATGATCGTGATCCCCCGCTCTCTTTGGGTATTAATTAAGGTCTGAAGACTCTGCCCCATGCCAGCAAGAATGTTTATTGTTGTTGCCTTGCTGCCCACCGCTTCAACACCTTGAATCACATCAGCACTGATCATGGGGATTTTGAAAGCTCTCGCCTGCTGCAAAAATCCATTTTTAGATGTCCCAAAAATTTCATGCCGCATGTTGTGCAGCACAGTTGGATCTTCTGATATGGAATGCTCATTTTTATTCTGCCTGATGGTTTCATTCAATTGGGTTAACAATTTCACTACGTCTTCGAAACCGATAATTTTGAATACAATAAAAACCCAAGCACTATATTTGAGAAAATTTATGATAGATTGAACCACATTTCTGTCTGCTTCAATTTGTTTTGCAAGCGTTAAGAGACTTTCAATGCTAGCTTTAGATTTATATGCCTTATTCGTTCTGATTTCTTTGTTTTTCACACGCTCAGAAATCAAAGCTAAGCCTTCCATAAAATAAGCCGAACTATCAGTTTGGATCGGCGCGATCTCTGAATTTTGATTTTTGGCATTTCTACTTTCTTTTTCTGAAAAATTTTCTGACGTTAACAGAAGATCAATGACTGTTTTATTTGCTGTCAGATATCGATCATCAAAGTATCTTGCTTCTAATTCCTTCGTCGAAAAGTTTTGCACTAATAACTGCGCCCTGGTAACACGCGCTACTTCAGCAAGCTCATCATCCAATAACTGAAAAGCTTCAATGTATTTTCTTTGTTTGGTAATTTCATTTGCCCTGTACTCAATCGCCTCAAGCATCAGATCAAAATTATCCGTTATCAGCTGATCATGCCCTCCGCCAAATCTTGAAAAAATTCCGGCCGTGGTGACTTTAGTCACAAATGTTTTCATTAACTTTGCGATCTGAACACGATTGGGTTGTTCATACTCTTTTAAAGCGTAGGCTGCGCTACGCAAAATTAAATCAAAAGCCAAATCAAGCGAATTTGTTATTTTTCTTTTGTTTGTCAGGTTATCTGTTTTTCCAAAATTATCCCCTAGCGTCTCATTGATAAAACTGAGAAAACTCTGGTAAACAGCATTCCCACCGTCATCAATATTAAATGAGCAATGAGGTAATTCGTATTGTTTTAAGCCAAGATTGACATCTAAAAAATTTTCAATTGTCCCAAATACCATCTTTTTTGCCATTGAGGCTTTCTTATCCTCTTCTGCATCATCAAGGGCTGGCAGTTCTTCTTGAAAACATTGATTAAAAATTTGAATGAGCTGCGTTGCCCATTTCTCTTTTTCGACAACAACAGCGGCAATTTTAATTTTGCTCATATTGACTACCTTTTTATTTTTAGATTTTTATCGCGACATTTAAAAATTCTTTTTTTCATCAATGGAGGCTTTGATCCATGCTTCGTCAATTAAGCAAGGGCGATGATAAAAAATGTGGTACTACTCGCTTTTTCAGTGCTTGAGCAATGAAGCGAATGTATAAGTAGGGGGGTAAGTATGTCCATAGCAAAAATGAAAAAATGTTGTGAGACATTGGCTATTTATTGGGCTCCTGGCCCATAGGATCAGCAACGGGCGTAGCTTGGATATTGCTTACACAACCTCGCCTCTTCGTAGGATGAGGTGAAACGGGAATAGAAAAAGCATCAGCTTTTTCCCGTTGAACGCCCTGAGTTTACGAAGGGCTGGGTTCTTTTCGTAACCCATCATCATAAAAAAACAAAAACCCATCGTATTTATACGAATTGAATGCGTTATCAGCACATGTTACGGTTTTTATTTTTCATTATTAAAATGAAAAATTACCGCCGACATTATGCTGCTCACAGATTATATTTTTTCACGGTGGCCATTTTTGATCGCACGTCAGATTTGTTGATTAAAAATATTGCGTTGCTCAACGAGTCGATTCAAAGAGAAAAAATAAATTCCCCGTTTACAATAAAGGCAATCGTGATCTTGCCAGATCATTTACACACAATATGGCAATTACCAGAAAAAGATGTGGATTACTCATCCAGGTGCCGAAACATTAAAGGGTATTTTTCACGAGGCCTTCCAAAAGCAGAAGTGTGCAACAAAAGTCGAATCAAAAAAAATGAACGAGCAATTTGGCAGAGACGTTTTTGGGAGCATACAATTCGTGATGAAAAAGATTTTCAGCGGCATTTTGATTACGTTCATTACAATCCAGTAAAGCATGGTTTGGTTCAAGGGGCATGTGATTGGCCGTATTCGACATTTCATCGCTTTGTACAGAGTGGCATTTATCCAATAGATTGGGCAGGAGGTATGGAAGATAAACTACCCGGGTTAACCGGTGGTAGGCACGCTGGCTTCACATACGAATGATGGGTTACGAAAAGAACCCAGCCCTTCGTAAACTCAGGGCGTTCAACGGGAAAAAGCTGACGCTTTTTCTATTCCCGTTTCACCCGCATCCTACGAAAAGGTGCGGCTTAAGTACAAGATGGGAAGACCTGGGCAGATTGCAATCCAATCCACCCAGGTATTTATCTTACACGCGTTTTCTATAAACGGGCTTCTGGCGCATACCACGTGCTGACATCATCACGATCAACTTTGGGATTGCTGCTCTTTGTCACGTTTGGATTGGTCTCTTTCTGATTCTGATGTCCACCAGAAAACGTTACCCGCTTGTCTTTATCGATCGTTGCTTGCTCAATTGGACAGCCTGCGAATGAAAGAACCTCGTCTGCCGCATCTGAAATACCCAATCTTGCGCGGACTTTTTTGCCACCGAAGATAAAGCCTGTCACTTTCTTTACTGCTTCTGCTACTGGCATAGCCGTACGAGGCAAGAAGGGTCGGTAAGTTCTGGCTTCAATATGTAACGTATCACCTAAGCCCACACATTCTGTATCTGCATCCGCACTTGATTCAGCAGGGTCATTGTTTTCATCAAGCCCTTCAGCAATGTGAGACAGCATTTCTGTTGCATCCTCTTCGGATAAGCTGTCAGTCGTAAAGCAGAAATCGATTTTGATATATTCCTTACTGAACCCCCAAATAAAACCATAAGATTCGGCCTTAACACCATCACCTACATGAGCGTGAAGGTTAATACAATTCATTTCACTGTCTGCAAAGAGGGCAGGAAAAATTCGCGCCAAATGTTTTGTCTGAAAATCAGAGGTTTTGTATATCATGACGCGCAATCGGCTCGCTGAAATCAGGACTTCTAATTCAGCGGTACGATGTTTCAGTATGTTGGATATGGTATTAAGGGCATCCTCTTGCATCTTTTCCAAAGAGAGATTGAATGGAAGAGGTTGCACCTGTGGAGCAGGCGGTACAAGGGTTTGTGATTTTGATGATGAGCCAGATTTGGCTTTTGCTTTAATGCCAAACAGCTTTCTTAATCTTTTAAACATATTCGGCGCCTTCAGCACAGGCTTTAGCAGCCGGGTGGACGACAATCCACCCAGCGATCTATACATGCGCTTACATATGGGCTACAGGCGTGGTGGCGGCACGGGGTTCGCCCCATTGGCTGGCATCACCACCGGCGGCGGTTGGATTGTTCCCTTTCTGGTGCCCATTAGAAAACGTTACCCGCGTCTTTTGATCGATCTTTGCTTGCTCAACTGGACAGCCTGCAAATGAAAGAACCTCGTCTGCCGCATTTGAAATACCCTTTCTTGCACGGACTTCTTTGCCACTGAAAACAAAGCCTGTCACCCTCTTTACTGCCTCTGCTACCGTCATAGACGTACGCGGCAGGAAGGGCCGGTAAGTTCTGGCTTCAATATTTTCTAACGTATCCGCTAGGCCCACACACTCTGCATCGGTATTCGACTCAACAGGGGCATTGTTTTCAACCCCAGCCAGCAGGTTAGAAAGTATTTCTGTTGCCTCCTCTTCGGATAAGCTGTCAGGCGTAAAGTAGAAATCGATTTTGATATATTCTTTGTTTAACGCCCAAGTAAAGCCATGAGATTCGGAGCGAAAACTATCTCCTGGGTTACCGTGAAGGTTCATACAATTCATTTCACTGTCATCGAAGAGGGCAGGAAAAATTCGCGCTAAATGTTTTGTCTGAAAATCAGAGGTTTTGTGTAGCATGACGCGTAATCGGCTCGCTGAAATCAGGACTTCTAATTCAGTGGCACGATGTTTCAGTATGTTGGATATGGTATTAAGGGCATCCTCTTGCATCTTTTCTAAGGAGAGATTGAATGGAAGGGGTTCTACCGGTTTTGACTGTATCACGGGAACGGATTCGGGTTTCTTCATACCGAATATTTTTTTCAAATTTCCAAACATGATCTACTTCCTTACAGTTACAAAGCAATGGGTTCCAGACTAAAACGCTGGCCCTAAGGTGTCAATGGCTATTTAGCTGTGTAACGCATGCACCCACTTCGTTTTTCATCATCAACCCCGCCCCCATACGCGCCATAAAAAACAATAAAATCAATTAGTTATCAGCCTTTTGCTCGAAGAGTGGGGCTGTGACCATGAAGTGAAGGCAACGACACCTCATTCGAATTGGCCTTTTTATCTGTTGATTTTTGGGTGTCTCGTACCTTTTGGTAAGCTTTGTCAATCTCGCGCTCGACTCTTTCCTTGTCCCAAACGACTTTGCTGGGTTCACTTGAACTCATGCTGCCCAATTTTTCTTTTAACGCTTCTATCGCTCTTTCTCCATCATCCGCTATCGCTTCCTTTACCATCTCCGTTAACAGGTTTTCCATTAACGTTGAACTTTCCATTTCCTTTGAATCTGTTGAAATGTTATCAAGCTGAAAGCCAATGTATTCCATTTGTTTCCAAGCAGCATAAAAACCTTTTCCTAAAATACTGGCTTGTTTTTGTTGATCGTCCATTTCTTCGATTTTAAAAATCACACCCTCAGTGGAAGATTCCTTTTCATCCTCTGTTTTTTTGATTTCCAATTTCCCCGGATCTAAATCAAATTTGACACTTTTAATTTGATGAGACGCTCCGTCATCAGCAGTAGTGTCTTCAATTCGCCCTTTTAATTTTATTAACAAATCCTCGGCCATTTCTTTTAAATCCAAAATCGTGCCGCTAGACGCCGCATCACCGTTCAAGACCTCTACGGTGTTTTCCTCAGTTTTTTTGTTAGCGAGCAATGCGCTTGATGACTTCTTGTCATGTCTATTCAGCACAGCACTCAGCTTACCCTCAGATATTTTCGCCGCTTCTGGTGTTTTTTTAAAGTTGCTGAGCGCTTGCGTTGCTGTCAGCCGATCATCAGGATTGCTAACAGTCATCTGATGAATCAAGTCCTTTATTTCTGGAGAAGGATTTAAGTGTGACGGCTTGACCGGAAAATGAGTGTATTCAGTTTCTTTTCCGTCTGCGTTAATCCATGTTCGCGGTGGATTATAGGCAACAGGAATGCCATACATTTCTGCCAGCACCAGTCCCATCGAATACACATCTGATGCATGTGAAGAAACCTTCTTCGTACCTTTTAGCAAACGTTCAGGCGCCGCATACTTTTGTGTATACGTACTGCGGATCGAAGCGTGCCCTTCACCTTTTTTATGCGCGCCACCAAAATCAGAAAGTTGTGCCGTACCATCTGCAAAAATAATAATATTGCTGGGCTTAATATCATCATGCATAATTTTATTTTCTTCTAATGCCAGCAAGCTCTGCAGCAACTCTTTTGCGTTTTTGGCTGCTTTACCCTCATCCAATAGTTCACCGTCTATTGTTGATTTAAGATCTCGCTCACCTAAAGGTGTGAACAAATAACTTTTGTAGTAGGCTTTACCACTTTCGTCTGTGACTTTACGAATGCCGCCGTTCACAGCAAGCTTTTCAGCGTCAGGCTTGGCATCAGCAATGGCTTTTAAATGTGCTTTTGTTATGTCTTTTTCCTGCCGACTGCGCTTTCTCCAAAGCATTAAAGCCGCTGCTTCATCCGATCTTTTTGCCTTTGCTTTCATGGCAGCTGGATTGGGATATTTTTTCTCGCCATTCTCATCTT
>Ga0302300_1000465_pt1 | contig 28515 bp, 27 predicted proteins | sample III_Palsa_E1_1_FD_198756 | JGI IMG/M metagenome (GOLD analysis project Ga0302300, IMG submission 198756) | Peat permafrost microbial communities from Stordalen Mire near Abisko, Sweden - III_Palsa_E1_1 | ecosystem: Environmental > Terrestrial > Soil > Palsa > Peat permafrost | place: Sweden... | reverse complement strand
TACATGGGAAGGCGAAGAATGTTAAGCATGTTCTTCGCTGAGTTTATTAGGAAAAAACTTATTGAAGACAACCTGAGTAAGAACACGCCAAGGTTAAAAACAAAAGCGGCATTACATAAAATCTATCCTAAAGAACAGTTGACAGCAATCCTCAAATACCTTAGAGCCAATAACGATGACTTATATCTTTGTTGCTTACTTACATATAGTTGTATGTTGCGCCCACATCAAGAAGTAAGACTTTTGAGACGGAAACACTTTAATGATGACTTCTCCCTTATTTCCCTGTCAGGGGCTGAAAATAAAAGCGCAAGGGTAAGGGTGGTATCAATCCCCGACTATTTGCAACCATTGATAAAAAAAAGGTTACAATCAGTAAACGACCCTGAAATTAACCTGTTTTCGCTTACTCCATCACCTTATAACGCTTATTACTTTAACTTGAATTGGACGAGGTTAAAGCCTGATATGTATCAGAAAGGATTGTTGAAAAAGGAGCAAACTATTTATTCTTTCCGTCATACCGCTGCCGTTGATGTTTATAACCGAACCAAAGACATTCACATAATCCAACAACTGATGGGTCATTCGACCATGATAGTCACAATGAATTATCTGAGGGGTTTGGGGGAGTTGAATAGTCAGCAGCTTAAAGATGCGCTGCCCGTTTTGGAATTGACGTAGCCCCCCGGTACTGCACCCGCCGGGGGTATCCCCCTATACCCACCACCCCTCTACCAACCCCCTGCCGGGTCGACATGCCGTCAGAATCGTAACATATTTTTTGATGGAAATAAAAGAGATTTTCAAACACGACCCACCTCCTGAAAATATATGAACTTGGTCAAAAATTTTTTTTCGCAATTTTTTCTAATAAACAAAGGCAGTGTTTTGATTGACTGAAAAATTGCTTATATATAATAAGCACGGCTCAGCGATTGGTATAAATCTTACTGAGCCACGACCGAAAAACTTATTTTCAAAATCCCACCAATTAAAATAACTTAGCTTGATTCAATTACTACTATTTGGATTAGGATAAACTATGTCGCAATTAACACTTGATAAACTGGAATCTTGGTTATGGGATTCTGCCAATATACTGAGGGGCAGCATTGATAGCTCAGATTTCAAAAATTACATATTTGGATTGCTATTCCTGAAACGAGCCAATGACGTTTTTGACGAAGAGGTTGATACTATTATGGAACGTGACGGTATAAGCCGGGAAGATGCCGAAGATGAGCCTTTTTTCAAATTGCCCCCGGAAGCCCGATGGAATGAGCTAAAGAAGGTAACTGAAAACATAGGTGTAGCCTTAGATAAAGCCTTTGCAGCAATCGAACGTGAAAACACTAAGTATCTGGAAGGTGTATTGACCACAACCAAGTTTGGTGATAAAGACCGCCTGAGCGATGAGGTACTGCAACGCTTATTACGACACTTCAACCAACACTCATTAGCGAATAAGGATTTATATACGCCCGACCTATTAGGTGATGCTTACGAATACCTGATAAAGCAGTTTGCCGATGACGCTGGTAAAAAGGGAGGTGAGTTCTACTCACCGCAGGGCGTAGTAAAAACTATTGTACAACTAATAAAGCCGCAACCGAAGAATAAGATATATGACCCGACTTTTGGCAGTGGTGGCATGTTGATTGAATCGGCTAAGTATGTTGCTCAATTGCCGGACGGTAAAGTAGGTAACAACATTAACGTATCGTTATACGGGCAGGAAAAAAATGTAGGGACATGGGCTATCGGTAAGATGAACATGATACTACACAACTTTGTTGAAGCCGACCTGAGAAAGGGCGATACGCTTACCAGCCCGCAACACTTAGAAAATGATAGCTTAATGTTGTTTGACCGGGTAATTGCCAACCCGCCGTTTTCGCAAGATGCGTGGTGGGGACTGATTGAAGCCAATCGGGAAATTCAATTGGACAAGGACGGCAAAGAAAAAAAATCTGCACCAAACTATACAAAGGAAGTAGTTGATAAACACGGTAGGTTTCAATACGGAATACCGCCACGCAGTTACGCTGACTTAGCTTTTTTACAGCACATGATAGCGTCTTTAAAACAGGATGGAAAAGTTGGGGTAGTGTTACCGCATGGTACGTTATTCAGAAGTGGTGCAGAGGGTAATATACGTGAAAAGCTATTGAAGGAAGATTTAATTGAAGGAATTGTAGGTTTACCTGTCGCATTGTTTTATAACACAGGAATACCAGCGTCAATTTGGATTATCAGTAAAACTAAACCCACCCATTTGAAGAATAAAATAATTATAGTTGATGCCAGTAAAGAATTCAAAGAGGGGAAAAATCAAAATGAACTAACGCCTGAAAATGCGAGAATGATTGTTAATGCCTACGACCATTTTGCATTACAAAAAATTGTTGAAGAGCCAATAATTGAAAGTTTCGCCCGATTGATAGATGTAGTCGAAATAGCCGATAACGATTATAATTTGAATATAAGTAGGTACATAGATACAAGTGTTGCTGTTGATGAAATTGACTTACATATGGTAAAAGAAAAGATATTAGAACTGGAAGAAAGAGAAGCTATTATTAACGAAAAGTTGAAAATTTTGTTAGCTGAATTGGGGATATGAGCAACAATTACAAATTGACAAAACTTGGCTATTTTCCTGAAAATTGGGAGGTCACAGAAGCCAATTACTTAGGCTTGGAATTCATAGATGGTGATAGAGGAACTAATTACCCCAAAGAAACAGATTTTTCAAAAGAGGGGTATTGTCTTTTCTTGAATGCTAAAAATGTAACAAAAGAAGGATTTAAATTTAATGAATGTCAGTTTATATCTGCCGACAAAGATTCTCAATTAAGAAAAGGAAAATTAAACAGGAATGATATTATAATAACAACACGTGGGAGCGTTGGTAATGTTGCTTTATTCAACGAAAGTGTTTCCTATAATAATGTCAGACTTAATTCCGGCATGGTGATTTTAAGAGATTCGAATAATAAGTTCAACACCTCATTTCTGTATCATTTTTTAAAATCTTCTTTATTTCAAAAACAAGTCGATAATATTTCATTTGGAAGTGCTCAGCCACAATTAACAATTACCGAATTAAAAAAATTAAAGGTAATCGCACCGCCTATAATTGAACAAAAAATAATAGCTGCTTTGTTAACCACCGTTGATGAAAAAATAGAGTTAATAGCGAGGCAAATATTTCAATTTGAAAATCTTAAAACGAGCTTAACTCAGCAATTTTTCACTAAAGGTATTGGGCATAAAAATTTAAAAAGCTCAGAGTTGGGTGACATCCCGATAAATTGGGATATAAAATATATAAATGAGATTGCCAAAATTTCAACTGGTGCCAAAGACACTCAAAACAAGGTCGATAGTGGAGCGTATCCGTTTGTAGTTCGTTCTCAAAAACTTGAAAGGATTAATAGTTATTCCTTTGATGGTGAAGCGATATTAACTGCTGGTGATGGGGTTGGTGTTGGAAAAGTATTTCATTATCTAAATGAAAAATTTGATTATCATCAACGTGTTTACAATATTCATGATTTTAAAAGTGCGATTTCGGGGAAATACTTTTTTGAGTACTTTAAAAATAATTTCCATAAGCAAGTTCGTCGGTATAATGCAAAAGGCTCTGTTGATTCAGTGAGAATGGATATGATAGCAAAGATGTTCATTCCTATTCCGCCTATTAACGAACAAAACAAAATCACGCACATTCTTAATACAGTAGACGACAAATTGGATATACTAATTTCAAAAAAAAATCATTATCAAGATTTCAAGATTGGCTTAATGCAACAACTGCTCACAGGTAAAATACGGGTAAACACCTATCAACAACAAAGTGCTGTAGCATGAGCCAGCCACCCGAATATACTTATAGCGAACTCCCGGCAATTGAGTTATTTCAAACGCTTGGCTATCAGTATTGGGATGGTAGCGGTACTGTTGAGCGTACAGATATAACTGAAATTGTACTTAAAGACCGTTTATTAATAGCCATTAAACGGCTCAACCCTTGGATTAATGACAATAACTTAAACAAGGCATACGATAAGATTACAGATATTCAGGGTACGTCCCTGATGGAAATTAATCAGAACTTTTGGGAGTTACTTAAAGGGGCAAACTATACAGTAAAGCAAATCATTAACGGTAAAGAGGAATTTAAGCCAGTAAAATATATTGAGTACGAGCCGGAGCGTATTGATGATAATGACTTCTTAGTAGTTAACCAGTTGAAAGTCCACGGTATCGCCCGGCATTCAATCCCTGATTTGGTAGTGTACGTTAACGGCTTACCTATAGGTGTAATTGAGTGTAAATCCCCCACCGCTCACAATTCCTTTGAAAAGGCTTACAGTGATTTGGAGTTTTACCAGCGTAATTCCGAAAAGCTGTTTTACTATAATCAGATATGTGCAGGTATATGGGAGGTCGGTGGCAAGTATGGTGCAATCGGTTCACCAGCCCCCTTCTATTCAGTGTTCCGGGTTAAACCTTATGAAGAGGTTGCTGGCATTACCACCGAACAGGATAAGCTTGTATACAACCTGTTCCAAAAGGAGAAGTTACTGGATATAATCAGGCACTTCGTCATCTTTGAGATAGATGAAGGGAGGGTTATCAAGAAACTCCCCCGGTATCAACAAATCAGGGCAACCAATAACACTATTAAGAAGTTACAGGGTGGTCATGGTGGGGTTATATGGCATACACAAGGCAGCGGTAAATCAATTACCATGGCTTATGTCACCCGCAAGCTACAAGCCCCGGAATATGGTTTTGATAACCCTACAGTTATAGTTATGACCGACCGGAAGGATTTGGATGTACAGATAACGGGGACGTTCAGGAACGTAGGGCTAAAGAATGTACGACAGGCCACGTCTGTACGAAATTTGGACAGGTTATTACGTAATGATTACGGTGGTATCATTACCACCACCATACAAAAGTTTCAGGAAGCAGACAAAGAAGCCACTGACACCCTCGACCAAACCGACATAGAAGAAGAGAGGCTAAGAGTAGAAAAACATATCCATAACAACGTACTGTTTAAAATTACCAAAATAGCGAAAGACGGTAAATGGCTGGAAGTTGAACGGGAAGAAATCAAACTGGAAGAGCTGTCCAACAAAAAGAATCTATACGTTTTGGTTGATGAAGCTCACCGTTCGCAATACGGCTTTTTGGCTTCGTTTATGCGCTCTGTGCTGCCCCACGCTAAGTTTGTGGCGTTCACCGGGACACCAATATCAAAGCAAGACAAAAGCACCTTAGGCGAGTTCTATGGCGGTGATTACTTGGATGTTTATACCATAACAGAATCGGTAGCTGACGGAGCCACTGTTGAACTTTTGTATGATGAAGGTATAGCCAAACTGGACATTAAGAAGGAAGAACTTGATGCTGAGTTTCATGAAAAGTTCGGACATGAATCTGAGGAAAAACAAGACCTGCTAAAAAATAAAGCTCTTAGAACTTACCAGTTCTCAACGAGCCGGGTCGACGAAATTGCCAAACATATTATCAACCATTTCCGGGATAAGATTTTCATGAATGGTAATAAAGCAATATTGGTTTGTGACGGCAGGTTTGGGGCTATCCGATACAAACAAGCGTTTGAGGCATTGAAGGCAGAGGGTTACCATGACTTTGATACCAAAGTGGTGGTAAGTATCGGCTCACCAAAGACGGATGAAATAGCAGAAGAATATTATAAAACCATTGACTGGAATAGAACCCACCCGGACGATAAACGACCAATTTGGATGGTTGCCCCGGAAGAGGTAAAAGCTGTTACCGAAGACTATAAACTACCTTTCGGGGATGTATCGGTCATTGAAAAATCAGGAAAGAAGAAGTTTGATAATACGGCAATCCTAATCGTATCTGATATGCTTTTGACCGGATATGACGCACCGATAGCATCTTGCCTATACTTGGATAAGCCACTGAAAGAACATAACCTATTACAAGCCATTGCAAGGGTGAACCGTAGTGGCAAAGGTAAGAAAGCCGGGTACATCGTTGACTATTACGGTATCTCTGCCTTCCTGATACAGGCATTAGAAATATTCTCCGGGGATATACGCCCAGATGATATATTGAAGAACATCAACGAAGAATACCCTAAGCTCGAACTGAACCATACCAAGCTGGTGGACTTCTTTAGACCAATAAAGCCCGACAGGCATTTGAACCGGGCTGATTACGTTGATGCAGCGATACGGTTTATTGAACCCATTGATAAACGTGATAACTTCAAAGAGTTATTAAAGCATTTCAATAAGTCGGTAGCCATTGTGTTACCAGATGTTAAGGCAATGAAATTCTTTGATGATTTTAAGTTGTACAATGAGATTAAGCTCAGGGCAAGGAACGCTTACCCGGATGATGAAGAGCTAAAGGTTACGAAGGATGAAAGCCAGATGTTGCAAACGCTAATTGATGCTCATTTGAGGTCGGAAGGAATTGAAAGCTTATTGAACGAGCCAATATCCATCATCGACAAGGACAAGTTCAAAGAAGAGATAATGAACGCATCCCCGGCAACCAAAGAGCTAAAGATGCGTAACAACCTTATACACGTTATCAAAGTGGGTCTGGATAAAAACCCTGATTTCTTTAAGCCATTGGCTGAACGTTTGGAAGCGTTGTTAAAGGAACGAGCCGAAGACCGCATAACGCAAATCAACCTGTTGAAAGCCTTTGCCGACATACAGGATGCCATTATTGACCGGGATAAGGAAGGTAAGGCGAAAGGCTTTGTGACGGAACGGCAAATGGCTATATATAATAGCATGAAAACAATTTATGGCGACACTGATGCGGAAACCGCAACTAATTCGTTATTTGATATGATACACGGGGAGCTTGGGATTGTGGGATGGGAAGGCAAGGATTTGGTGATTCATGAAATTGAAAACAAACTAAAATCCATGCTGAAAGATAAGTTTGACAGACCCGCCGCAAAGGCAAAAGCTAAGGAGATAATTGAAGTTCTAAAACGCAATAAGGATGCCTAAGGTGAAATATGGTAATAGTGTGATTGATTACTCCATTCTTGAAAAAGATGGCCTCAAATCGCATTATATCATGGTTGAGAAGAACGTGGGCGTAGTGTTGAAAGGTAAGGCAGTACCACCATACAAAGCAGACCAATTGATACTAAAAAAAGCCCGTTGGATACTTAATAAGTTAAACCTTGTGCAGGGAATTGATGAAGAAGAAATCGTTACCGGGTCAAGGATATTATACTTAGGAAGACGTTACTACACCGAAGTAGTTTTTGATAACAGCGTTACCGCTGCCGGGATAGAGTTTAATCACTCTCAATTCAAGTTTACTGTTAACCCTTTCGTTGATGTACAATTGGCAATCAAAACGTCACTGAATAATTTCTACAAGGCTAAAGCCGTTGAGAAGATTACCCCTCGGATAAGAAAATGGTCTAAGACCACAGGTCTAAAGTATAATGAACTAAAGTTTCTAAGTCTTACCAAGCGTTGGGGTAGCTGCACAGATAGTAACAACATCATCATTAACATTGATACGGTGAAACTTCCTTTTTCGTTGATAGACTATGTAATAGTTCACGAACTGGTACACACAAAAATCAAAAATCATTCAAAAGAGTATTGGGCAGAGCTATCAAGGTATATTGATAACTGGCAAGAACTTGATGAAAAGATTTATGGCTTGCGGTTTTAAGAAATTAGCCCCGGCAATATACTGATGTCAAAATGTATCCCTCTCTAATCTATATGTCTTTTTTTTTTAATTACATTAGAAGGGGATACATTTAGTCAAAGAAACATCACATAAAAAACAAAAATATTTTTCATTTTAACTTGACTTTTGGCCAGACTGACCTATATTTGTATTGTATAAAATATTAATTATCAAATACTTAAAACATAATAATTATTATGTTTTTCAAAGTTGGCGGTATTTATATAGAAAGGGGTATCAACGAGCTGGTAGTGTTTTGTTCACTTGCTATCAGCTTGCCCTTTGCCCATTGATAGGGATATAGTGAACGGGCAAAAGTGAAAAAGATAAGTGAGCAAAATTCTAAACGTGTATGATAATCATCGTACCCCCAAAATTAAAAATACTATTCCCATTGAAGAATGGTTTAACCTAATAAAGAAGTCCGATTATTCTTCTTTAATTCAATCTGCACGTCCCTTTGGCAGAGGGATTCCAGCGTACGATAATGTAAAAGCGTCCATACCTGCCGTTACCTATAATTTTTTATTTGACGACTATAAAGAAAATAAAAATATCTGCGGTGCAACGGGGTTTTTGTACTTTGATATTGATAAAGATAATTTTGATATAAATCAGTTAGATATAGCTAAGATATTTGCCTACTATAACTCTTTTGGAGGGAATGGCTACAGCATAATAGTACAAGTTAAGGATTTGACCCTAAGTAATTTTAATGCAACATATAGCTTTATATTAGCTGATTTGGGGTTGACACAATATTATGACAAAGATGCGCAGAAGGCCACTCAGTTCAATGTTTTGAGTTATGACCCCAACATATTTATTAATAATAATTCAATTGTTTACGAATCGCAAAATGTATCCCTTTCTAATGTAATTAAAGAAGAAAAGAAGACATATATATCAGGAAGGGGCACACAAGTTTATAACCATGCAGGCATCCGTTTCGACAACCTTGACGAGATAGAAATCATAGGAAAGTATGCTTTCAACTGGAATGGGTGGCAGTACGTTAGATGTTGGTTGCCGTATAATAAAAAAATCAAAGCCGGAAACCGAAATAAAAGTTTGATTAGTTATTGCAATAATCTGGTGTGGCTCAACCCGCACTTAACCGATTCGGGAGCTTTTGCCATTTTAAACAAAGTTAATCCTCAGATGTGTGAAGAACCATTGCCTGTATCGCAAGTGAAATCTATTGTGTCCAGTATCTTTAAATACAAAGAACAAGGTTCCCTGAATCCAATTTATAATCGCAAACCTCGCAAAATAATTTTTGCACCACACACAGGTCTTTCAGCTAAACAAAAATTAGCTATTTGCCGAGACTTACTAATTGATAAAAAACAAAACGACAGTTTACAAAAGATAGATTCGACAATTGAGAGTTGGGATTTCGGTAACGGCAAGATAACAATTCGTGCGGTGGCTAAAACTGCATCAATGAGTTTGAAAACGGTTACAAAATACTGGTCAGAATTTAAGGAAACCGCTAAGATATTAAATGATGACTTTAAAAGTGCGACTACGCTAAATGTCCTGTCTTTATCAAAAACCACTCCGCAGTCAGGAATAAACGAGTTACAGGAAACTAAAGAAATGGATGTTGTCCTGACAGATTTGAGAATCGATGATACCAATAGCTTCTATGTAGCTAACTATAGTCAGTACAGCAGAGCCATTGCTTTAATTACTGCGACCTCGAAAGTAATGATGCGGTTACGATTAAAGCACCTTATCACACAAGGGTTCAACGGCGAAGAAATATTGATGACCGATGATTTTGAATATAAGTTTGTTATCCATCCTTCTGTTAATACAGTTGAGTTTAAGAATGTGGCTTAACCACCAGTAGTAAGTTCAACATCTAAGCGAGTAGGTTTTCCGGAAAAAATATTGGAAGCTAATTCAAATCTTTTATTTTTTGAATTTCTGATTTATTAAATAGGATTTTCAGGCAAGAAATCACGAGGACTACAGTGAAAAATCTGAGCTAACTTATTTATATGCTCAGTATTATATTTTGCTCTATGTAATGGATTCTCGATTGCTCCTATAAATGCATCGGACACATCAAGTTTGATAGCAAGCACAGCTTGTGACATTTTTTGGTCAATACGCATTTGCTTTACACGCTCAACGATATACAAGTCTAAGGCTGATTTCTTAACTTCCGACATTACCCTGCAAGGTTGTCGTAAAACAGATAAAGTTGTACTAACACCAGTATTGGTATTCTCGATTATTTTTCCTATCTTAGTGCTCCCAAACTTAAATCTATGGATAGATTAATTAAGAAGATTATCAGCATAGCCATAGCTATTTTTATACTTTACCTTATTAGTGCAATCTTAGCCGTAATCGTCATTTTGATTGCGGGAGGAATAAAATGGTATCTCAACTATCGTGATTCTAAAATAGAATGGACGGAATGGAAGGAGGACGGTACTATACCCCCGTTGGTAAAAATTGTAGACGGTCAGAAGATGTTTCTACACCGTACACAGTACAGGCGCTATAACCGTTTTAGTAATACGTGGCATTCTGAAATTATTAATGACCAGACTTGGAGGCCAGTTAGTGAAGCAGGTTTATGGGATTCATTTGAATTAATGTATCGTTAATAGTCTGTCCTTTGTTGCCGTTACCATCATACATCTGGTAAGCGTTCCACAGCCGCTATTATTCATTCATAAGCTTAAATTTATACGAATAAAATGAACGATACCGAATATATGGTAATTGAAGAGCCTTCTGTTACCCGCTTTGTTGAACAGCTAAATGAAGCTGCCGAAAATGGATTTACTGTCATTTCATCAAATCACTTCATCATAAAGCATGACAGTTATGGACACCCCGACCCTTTTGAAATGTCATACTATGCTTTACTTGTAAGAAACCCGATTCAAGCATCCAATGATTTCCATTATAAAATTCTGGAAGAGTTGAACGAAATAAAGTTTGAACTTATAGAAGTTGTTAAAAACTTAAAATACTTACGGGAGTAGTCGAATAATTTAAAACCTATATCAGTTAAAAAATTATATGAACAAACATCTTATCTTCTTTATAGCCCTATTACCTTTTCTGTCTTGCAAGCACTCCAAATCTAACACCGGGGGGATTAATGTCGACAGTGCCAAAGTCAGCAATGGAAACCCCAACCACCTAAGAACTAAAAGAGAATACGAAGAAATACTCTTAGACGGTAGCAGAGATAAAGTAACCGATTTGCTCGGCAGCCCCGACAGTAAAGGAGATTCGCCCGATGGCTCTAATGGTTATTATATATACTATGAAAAAGTTTGGGATGAAGGCATGGTAAAACATTTGGTAGTAGCCTACCACGACTATAAAGTTAACCAAATTAAAACCGCCATATTCGGGCAAACTGTAGCGTTACCGGGCGGAAGAGTAACGATAGAAAGACCCACCGGGTACCAATCCGAAGGTAGCAACCCGACCGATGAAATAAATAAAATCGAAAAGTTGTATGCCAGCATTGATACCATACACACAACAGCTTTTATAGATGGAGATAATGGCACCTTTTACCGGACGTATCGAGTTGGTAACTTAACCCTGTTTAAAGAAATTCTACCACTACAAGGAGATGCTCGTTTCACGGAATATTTGTTTGTAGACGGTAAAGTTAGATTCAAATACGTTCATTATTACCAATTACATAGCTTGTCTCCTGAGAAGGTTTACATTAGCTACAACGGTAACGTTATTAAATATCTAAGCAATAACGTCGATACACCGTGCGATAAAAACGAATACTGTAAATATGACGATTTATCCAGTCCCTACATAGAACTAAAGCAACACGGCAGAAACTAAGTAAAACCCTTTTTCATTCAGAGTGTATCCGATGTAAACCGCATAAGAAAACTTAACAAATTATTTCAAATTCACATAATATGATAAAAGACAGATACGAATTCAAATTTGAAATCACCCTATATAACACGGTTCGATTTGATGAATTTCTAACCTATAGGTTTCCGATACTACCTGAAAAAGGAGATATGATTTTAGTTTGTAAAAATATTTTGTTCGAGGTAAAACTAAGGTGTTTTCCACCTCGGCAGGTAGGAATGACCACGCCCGTCACGCTGCACGGTATAATAGTGAACGGCGATAACAAAGGGCAACATTCTTGGGAGAAGCTCAAAGAAAAAATCCTTGACGAGCGTGAGGGTATCATCCGAAACAGGGAAGGTATGGTTGTGAATACAAGTGAATCGACAGTTTTCCCGGATGCCTTAATTTAAATTCTGATGGTTTCTAAAAATGAATTTGACAATTGGTGGGTTGGGATGGTAGTATTTCTAAAAGAGAATAACCGACCCATGACGGTAGATAAATTTATAATGGACGACTTTTGTGAAGACCATTTTTGCGACCGTCTTGAATGTTCTTGGCACGATGGGAAAGAACAGAAAAGAGAAATATTCAACTATGATGAAATTGACATTGTAGGGATACATATTCCTGAACACTAAAATTTACATAGTAGATATTACATTGGCGGTGTCAAATAAAGTGTACCGAAACTTCGTTTAACGTTCCTTTTTAGCACTTTTATTCACCGTTAATAGCCCCCGCCAGGCGGCGGGGGCTATTAACATATAAAGTTTATTGTATAAGAATAGGGTGATTTAGCCAACTAACGTAAAAAGGAGTGGGTTTATCCGACAAATGCACATAGAATTTGAAAATTTTTCAAACGGGGGTAATTAACGCCTTGACCTTCATCACTGTCTTGGTTGAAACTTGGGCAACTTTGCCAATTTCCCGCACTGTCAAACCCTTTCTTAATCCTTTGATAATTTGTTGTGAGGCTGGTTTTTCTAAGAAGCTCTTATCGTTCTCAGACGTTCCAGCCGGGCGGCCTAAGCGACCTCCGTTCTGTACATAAACTAAGCGACCAACAGAAGTACGCTCTTTTATGTTTTCGAGTTCCATTTGGTACAGCGAAGACATCACTGAGCTTATCATATTCCAAATTGGATTGCGCTCACCGTTAGGGCGAGACTGCAAGCCCAAATTACGCACCACAACGTTTATCTTTTTTTCCTCCAACCATAATAGGGTATTAATTACATCCCCCGTATTGCGACCAATCCTGCTGAACTCTTCAATCACTATCTCCTTAACTTTACCAGCCTCGACAAGTTTGGTCAATTCAATTCCTTTGGGGCGGTCTTTAAATGCCACTGTACCGGATACCTTATCCAATAAGGTTAAGTCGTAATTTTCTAAGTCGTTAGAAAACCTATTTCCTGATTGCTGTAGGGTCGATGTTCTGTTGTACTTAATACGCATGTTGTTGTATATTTAATTTGACATTAAATATACAACAAATAGTTGGTATTTCCTAATTTTTAAGTATCTTCTTATCTAACTTATTGTGCTACTTTTAACCATAATTAGATTTACCACAAACCATATTGCGTTCGATTGACCTTATTCCCGTTGTCAACTTTGTAAACGACGCAAAACGATACAAGCGAGTTTTCAACATCTTATAAAAGTTATAAACATTCGTATATGTAATAAATATCTGATTATTAATTAATTATCTTTTTCGTATGTTAGTTTGCAATACAAAAGTTAAAAGAAATGCAAAAAATGAATTTTGGAGTTGAATTTATCCAAAATATTTTTTAATATCTTTATAAAATATGGCGAACGACTTTACAGCGGCTCTGAAAAAACTTGAAAAAGAGAAGGTTAGGCTTACGGCTCAATTAGCGGACGTTAATACCGCTATCGATTCGTTACAAAGGGTAAACGCAAGTTTGAGCGGTGAATCGGTCGTTCTGGTAACTGAAAATGGCTCAAAGAAAGAAAAAGTATTACCGTACAACGACTATACAGTTTTATTACCATCTCGGTATGATTCGGATTTGACTCTTCCAGAAATGTTGATATACGCATTAAAGTCAAAAAATGGCGCATTTGCACACGACGCAGCCGAATTTATTTTTAGCGTCGACGATACTGTGGACGTGGAAAATTTGAAAAAGAGGTTTACTGATATTGCATCTGCAATGGCGAGGGCTGGAAAATTGGATTTCAAAAAAATAGGGAAAAAATATAGGTACTTTATAAAAGACGAACACTTACTTTAATATGGAATAAAATGAAAATAAACAAAAAAGGGGCGACTTATAGCCACCCCATATTTTTTAAGAAATGCAAGATAGAGTTCGTTGTATGAAGTAGCGAGATACTTCCAGCTGCACTTACTAAACTTGCTTAATGAGGCATTTTTGAGATTGGGGGAGGTTCGAAGTTACCCCAATCCATTAATGTCATCATAACTAAAAACTTGATTACTCCGGTAGGGGTAACCTTTTTCTATTTCAAATATAGCAAAATCCGAAATTGAAACAAGTAAAAGGCAAAAAAATGAAATAACAATTAATAACTATACTATGCAATTAGGGCTACACAAATTTGATGACGGAACGCATCATTTCTCTGAAATAAGAACAGTTGAAATCGATGGGCAACTATGGTTCGTAGGTACGGACGTGGCAAAAACTCTCGGCTACGCCAAGCCCGGTAATGCTATCACTGCACATTGCAGAACAAAGGGTATCCTGAAACAGGGAATCCTTACTGATGGAGGGATACAACAAATGACACTTATAAACGAACCCAATGTTTACAGGTTAATTGTGCGTTCACAATTAGAAAGTGCTGAGAAATTCGAGGCATGGCTTTTTGAAGAAGTAATTCCTGCAATTAGAAAAAAAGGGTTTTATGGTTCAATTGACCGCTCGGTTTTACCTAATTTTATTGAACGTTATAAAAATAATTATCACAAGATTGACCGAAATTACTTCTCAGTAATAACAGAAATGTTTGGAAGATTGTATTCTGCTCTCGAAGCCGTTGGATACGTAATACCCGACAAAGGCGCACACGAAAAGAAAATGATGCCAGATATAAGTGTCGGTCAAGGATTTGCTAAGTTTTTAAAGGATAATAAATCTTCCTTTTGGTCAGCTTGTAAAAAGTATACTCATTCATTTCCTGATGGGCGGGAAGTCGATGCAAATATGTATCCAATAGAAGCGTTACCAATGTTCATACGTTACCTCAATGAAATTTGGATACCTACTAAGGCTCAAGATTACTTTAGAGGACGGGACAACTTGGCGTTAGATTATTTACCAAAACTGTTGGGATATAAATAGTAATTAAACTATGAAAAACTATGCTCAAAAAAATATACGTTGACAAACTTATAAATTATTTGGACTTAATACCAATTGTATATTTTAGATTCGGCTTATTACCTAAACACAAAAGAAGTGATTACTAAAGAATTAATATTACAAGAAATACAACAAGCGTTATCTAAGGCTAAACTACATCGGGATATTTCAATTGCATGCAATGTATATCAATGGATTATTAATTTACATGAAGAACTAATCAAAGTTTTTGAAGATATAGAAACTATAATTTTAGAAAAGGAATTGTCTGGAAATTATCTAAATCAATTTAGTAATGATATAAAGAAATCACTTGCACTTCTTCCTTACATAAATTTCACATTAGAGGGTATTCATCAAGATAGTAAAATAGCAGTAAAGGACACTATAGACACTCAGGGAATTCCTTTGGAAAAACAAGTTAAGTCATTGAAATTTAACTTAGATTTTTTCCGAAAGCTTAACTTTTTTAATGATAATATAGTTGCAATTGGTGCCAACGGCAGTGGTAAAACTACATTGTCAAATGTATTGAAAAGGTATCTTCCCAATACAGGAGTTGTAATTTCAGCACAAAAAGTATTAATCATTCCAACATTCAGCGGGGTTTCGAATTTTAATAATACCAATCAAAAGTTACAAAATTCACAAGGAACTGACAAATCATTGAAAGTCACCTATTCAACTGAGAACAATGGCAGTTCGTATAATATATTATCTCAACTTGGTGGCGAATTTCAAATTTTGTTAGACAATCTTCTTGCACAACGAAGTGTCATAAGAAACAGATTTTTTGACACATTGAAAAATGGACAAATTATTGAAAATGTGCCTGTAACTAAGTTAGACAAAGCATTAACAATATGGAACTCATTAATACAACACAGAATACTTGAATGTAATGATGGAATTAATATAACATTAAAGACTATAACGGATGGCAAAGATTATCCAGCTCACCAAATGAGCGATGGCGAAAAGGTGACATTATACTTAATTGCTCATGTTTTACAGGCACCTTCTTTAGGATTTATAATTAGCGATGAGCCCGAAATGTATCTGCATAAGAGTATATTAAATAAATTATGGGACACTTTAGAGCAAGAAAGGCAGGATTGCATATTTGTTTACTTAACTCATGATTTAGATTTTGCTGCAAGTAGGACAACAGCTAAAAAAGTATGGATAAAGTCGTTTACACATCCTGATACTTGGGAAATTGAAAATATTCCCAATAACGATATGCCTGAATCATTATTGATGGAGTTATTAGGGAGTAGAAAAGCAATTTTATTTTGTGAGGGGAAAAAGGGCAGTATTGACGAAAAGGTTTACAATTTATTATTTCCAAATTTAACAGTTACTCCGGTTGATTCCTGTTTTTCAGTAATGAATTATACCAAGGCATTTAATAAACTACCGAATGTAACGGTCAAAGCAGTTGGTATAATAGATTCAGATTACCACGGTGCCGAAAGATTGATAGCTCTTGAAGATGAAAACATATTCTCTTTTGGTATGGCAGAACCTGAAAATCTTTTTTTTGACGAAAGCTTTTTGAAAACTATGGCTAATCAATTGATGATTGATGATGCCGTTGTAAATCAAATTAAGTTAGATTGTTTTTCTTTATTAAGAAAGGAAACTGAGTTGCAAGTGGCAAATTATGTTTCAGCTAAGATTAATTACTACTTTAAAGACTCGCATGTATCAAAAGGAAATACGTTAGCTACCTTAAACCAAAACTATTCGAATTTTACAAATGAAATTCATATTCAAAAGTGGTATGATGAACGTTTGGAAGAGATTAATGAAGTGATAAATAATCAAAACTATTCAAAACTTTTAGCCATATTTAATAATAAAGGACTGAAAGCAGTCGGTAACAAAAATTTGAAAATAACTGATTTCACTGACAAAGCGATAAAAAATCTTCAATTTAATAACGACACCCCTGCAATGTTACGGGCTTATTTCCCCAAAAAACTTATTGATATACATTTCCCGGAATGACTATAAAAAGCGTCACTAAGTGCGTCATTAGATGCGTCACTTCAACAAAAACGGTTTGATTATACGGGAAATTTTTCTTACCTTTATACCAAGCATTTACTTGATTCCAATGTAAAGACGCTGTTTTAAGTACTTTCAGAAGCTGAAAATTAGTTGAGAAATCGAGAGCCACCTGTGGCTTTAAGAGTCAGTTGCTCTACCGGCTGAGCTACCAAGTCGTTTTTTACCGGGTTGCAAATAAACGAATTTTTTTCATAGCGCAAAAGACCGGGAGCCAGTAAAGTGAAAAAATCTTTCCGGCTCCCGGTTATGTTATCAAACAATTTAATTTACCGGCGGGCAAACCTGCATAAGTGTAACCACGCTGCTGCCTTCGTAAGATTGTATAAACCCGCTTGGGCAAGGCACACTATAATCGCGGTAAGTTAAGTTGCGGGTTTTATCGCGGTTTTGCCAGCCTGTGTTGGCATTTTGCTGTATCCATGTAAGATATTGCTTTTGTCCGCCATCGTTAACCAGCATCATTATATACTGTGCAAATATGGATTTTAGCACACCCTGCTCATTAAAATTGCCTTCGGCAGGTAATATGCCATTAATACACATGTTATTTTTAGTGTAATCGGCAGCCATTTTAGCATCGGCAATGTACGAGGTGTCGTTTGTTACTTTATAAAGCATAACTGCGGCACCAATTGCGCTGCCCTGGTTGTAGGTATAATCCTGGTAACCTGGTGCGCCGTTGCCTATTTTATGGTCGGCTATCTCGCCATTTGTTGCATTAAATAAGTTGGCTTTCGACCACGCATAAATTGATTTCGCTTTTGACAGATAGGTGGTGTCTTTGGTGATCTGGTATAAGCGGACGGCAGCTATCACAGTAGGATAGTTGATACATGCATTTTTACCGCTATGCTGAAAATCCCAAAACATACCACCATTAACCGGGTCGTAAGAACCAGCCCATACGTGGTTAAAGCCATCAACGGAATGTTGCAGGTAGGCCGTGTTGCCTGTGAGCTGGTTGGCCCTGGCCAAAGCGGTTACCCACCACATCATATCGTCGTAAATAAACCAGGTGGTACTGTTATTCCAGTTATAGTTATCGTATTGATTTACCGCACCTGTATATATATCAGTTATCATGGTTAACTGGGCAGGGTCATTGGTACGCTGATAAACATCCATAGCCAGATCCCAGTAAACGGCCTGTGTCCATATGGCGCCGAGCGAATCTTTACTTGTTGAACTGTAGTAAAGTTTGGCCGAAGAATTATAAAAGTATTTGTTAAAAGCCGTGTAGGCGGTAGTAGCATCGGCTGTTGTAAAGTTTTTAGGCGGTGTAACAGTTACTACAGGTAGTTTTTGTGGTGGCGGAAGATAGCTGGTGCTTTTATTGCAGCTTATAGAGCCAAGCCACGAGGTGATCATTAAAATAGAGATTAGGTTTTTCATAGTAAAGGGTTTATAATTAATAATTCAGGTTAAAGTATAGGTAATATCCGCCTAAGTTAAAGCAAGGTTCAGGGTACACTTAAGCGATGGTTGCACAAGGATAAATTACAGGTATTAAAAAATGGGTTAATAAGGGGGTTAACTCCTTATTAAATTCATTAACCTTTAATAATTAAATGGATAATTAATTGCGCTTTGAGAAAATAGCAGGTAGAAATAATAATAATAAGCTATTTATTGAGAATGTAGGGCGGTGATAACGAGTGGGTTTATTAATAAATGCGAAAGCCTGATCGTTAGCAGATCAAAAGATCTTACTAAGCTATCAGGCTTTCCGTGGGTGTTATGCTAAGGTGTACAGTTCGTCGCGTTGCTTTTGCACCACATCGCTGTTAATGTATTCGTCATATTCCATCAGTTTATCAATATAACCACCGGGGGTTAGTTCGATAATGCGGTTGGCAACGGTTTCTACAAGTTCATGGTCACGTGAGGTGAACAGGATGGTGCCACGGTAGTCTTTCATGCCATTATTAAGCGCTGTGATGGATTCCAGGTCGAGGTGATTGGTTGGTTCATCAAAGATCAACAAGTTGGCTTGTTGCAGCATCATACGGCTAAACATGCAGCGCATTTTTTCGCCTCCGGATAATACATTGCTTTTTTTCAAAACTTCTTCGCCCGAGAATAGCATACGGCCCAAAAAACCGCGGATAAACTGGTCGTCCTTTTCGCCGGGCGAGTATTCGCGCAGCCAGTCGATCAGGTTTTCATTCTTGCCTTTAAAATAATTGGTGTTATCAATAGGTATATCGGCCATGTTAATGGTTATGCCCCATTTAAAGCTGCCTTTATAGTCCTTATCGTGCCCGGTTAAAATATCGTAAAAAGCCGAGGTAGCCAGGCTATTTTGCGATAGTATGGTGATTTTATCCCCCTTGTTTACCGTGAAATTTATATTGGCGAATAAAAGCTCGCCATTGAGCGTTTTTGATAGGTTTTCAACCTGCAATATCTGGTCGCCCGCCTCGCGGCCCTGGTTATTAAATATAATGCCCGGGTATTTACGGTTTGATGGTTGTATTTCATCAAGGTTGATCTTATCCAGCGCTTTTTTACGGCTGGTAGCCTGTTTTGATTTAGATGCGTTGGCGCTAAACCGCCTGATGAATTCCTGTAGCTCCTTCACCCGGTCTTCCGTCTTTTTATTCTGATCCGACCGTTGTTTTAATGCCAACTGGCTCGACTCATACCAGAACGAATAATTGCCGGTATAAATGGTCATTTTAGCAAAGTCGATATCAACCACATGGGTACACACGGTATCCAAAAAGTGCCTGTCGTGCGATACAACCAGTACTATGGCTTCGTAACTTGCCAAAAAATCTTCCAGCCAGCCTACAGTGTGTATATCCAGGTCATTGGTTGGCTCATCCAGCAATAATATATCAGGGTTGCCAAAAAGCGCCTGTGCCAGCAAAACACGTACCTTTTGGGTATTATCCAGTTCCTTAACCAGCTTGTAATGATATTCTTCTTTTATACCCAGGTTGCTTAAAAGGGTAGCGGCATTGCTTTCGGCATTCCAGCCATCCATTTCGGCAAAAAGGTTTTCCAACTCGCCCGCGCGTTCACCATCAGCATCGCTAAAATCTTCTTTTAGGTAAATGGCATCCTTTTCCTTCATTACGGCATACATCTCTTTATGCCCCATCATCACCGTTTCTAAAACCGAAAAATCATCAAAAGCATAATGGTTCTGGCTTAAAACCGCCATACGCTCGCCGGGGGTAAAGCCCACCAAACCGCTTGAAGGGTCTATTTCTCCCGAAAGTATCTTTAAAAAAGTTGATTTTCCTGCTCCGTTAGCACCAATAATGCCATAACAGTTCCCCTGGGTAAATTTCAGGTTAACATCTTCAAATAATGTTCGTTTTCCGTAACGTAAGGATAGATTGGATACCGTTATCATGCTGCACCTTTATTTTCGGCAAAATTACGGTAAATACTTATAATTAACCAGCCTGCGGCTTATTATTGTTTATGGCTACTAAATTGCCCGTAATTTCCCAATTATTATTGTCATGTAGAAGTCCTTTCACAGGGATTGTTGATATGTGCAAAACTAAATGTATGATTTAACCGTTAATTAAGTACATTACAATTAATTATACGGCTTGGTATAATCTTTGACCTAAAATATACTTTTAATATATTCTTTTTAAAGACAAAGTTATGGGACTTTTAATCGCAGGATTAATTATCATAAACGCTGTTTTGGTAATTATCCACAGCATGAACAAAGAAAGAAAAGGCATTTATTAATATTGGATTATTAGTTCAATAGCTTATAAAGGTTTGCAGTTTCATCATCGACAAGTTTTTGTAACGGGCCGGATGCCAGCATTTTCATCATCATGTTCAGCTCAGCGGTGATCGTGAACAACACTTCGGTATGATCCCCGCCGTCAGATAATACCCACTTCAATTCCATTTCAAACGGAGGCTTTTCAGCGGGGATTATTCTTATTTCAGCATCAGGTACCCGGTTTTCTATCTTCAAAACCAATTTAATCATATTCCTGATATTGAAGCTGGCCTCATCTGTGGTCGACAACCATTCAGACACATCATCAGCAGGCATTAGCTGTTGGTGATTGTTCATATCAGCCAGGAAGCTGTATATTTCGCTTATGGGCTTATTTATGCTTGTAGTGCTCTGGAAGGTAGACATTGTAGTTTGCTTTATCAGTTTGCAGTTAACAGTTTGCAGTTTGCATTTGTTTTGAGGTTATTGTTGCGGATATGGGTAGTTTTTAAGCAAACCGCCCACTAAAAACTGCAAACTGACTATCTCCCCCAGACAGAAGGGTTTTCGCGCCATTGCTTTAGTACAGTGGTGTCATCGGCAGATATATATTGATTTATTTCGGCGTATTTTATTAAGGCGGTATAATTTGATAGCGTTACAAACTGGCATTTGGCTTCGTTAAAATTTTCAGTAGCTATATCAAAACCATAAGTAAATATAGCGGCTAGGCCGGCAACATCATAACCCGCATCGCGCAGGGCCTCAACGGCCTGCAGGCTGCTTTTTCCGGTTGATATCAGATCTTCAATTACCACTACTCTTTTACCAGCCATATTATCGCCTTCTATCATACTACCGGTGCCATGTTCTTTAGGTTTTGAACGAACGTAGATGAACGGCAACCCCAACTCCTGTGCTACCAATACGCCTTGTGGTATGCCTGCTGTTGCCACACCTGCTATACAACCCACCGAACCAAATTTTTCCTGTATCAACTGGGTTAATTGCTGGCGGATATAGGTGCGGGCGGTAGGATGCGATAGTGTGATACGATTATCGCAATAAATTGGTGATTTCCATCCCGAAGCCCATGTAAATGGATTATTAGGTTGTAATTTAATTGCTTTAATTTGCAGCAGGAACTCAGCCACCTGCTGTTCGGCTTCACTATTATTAAACATATGGCTCAAAAATACAGAATTTATATTAATGAAAAGGTAATCCTGTTAACGGAATCGGAACCTAAAAAAGCCGAAAGTTATGAAAAGATTGACGGACAGACCTTTGACCTTAAAATTATATATACCTGGATACTAAAGCATCACAGCAAGCTTTTTTATATCATTTGTGACGATACCAAGGCTTATTTAAAAAATATTGTAGCCAATATTACACTTATTGAGGCCGCCGGGGGATTGGTTAAAAACGAGAACGGGGATTATTTATTCATCTACCGCAATGATAAATGGGATTTGCCCAAAGGCAAAATAGAAAAGCTTGAAAAAGTAAAAGTCGCCGCTGTACGCGAAGTGGAAGAAGAGTGCGGTATAAGGGTAAGCAAGCTGGGCGATAAAATATGTAAAACCTACCACGTGTATGTGAGCAGGGGCGAGGTGGTATTGAAAAAAACCCACTGGTTCAGCATGAAATATAAGGGTGATGAGCGGTTAAAGCCTCAAATAGAAGAGGGGATAACGGATGTACGCTGGTTCAGGAAAAACCATATTGATGCCATCCTGCAAAATACTTTTCCGTCTATTTTAGATGTGCTGGTTAAAAAAGACCTGATCAAAGAAAAGCCAATGCCTCTTTCGGAATAAACTGGGCCACATCGCCGTTATGGCGCATAATTTCGCGCACAATAGTTGAGCTGATGGAGGAATAACCTGGTTTGCTTACAATAAAAATACTTTCAATTTCGGGTATCAGGGCGTGGTTCATCTGGGCAATGGCCTTTTCATATTCAAAATCCGATACGGTACGGATACCGCGAATCATATAAGCGGCGCCAATGCTCTGGCAAAAATTAACCGTTAAGCCTTCGTAAGCTATTACATGTATCTTGGGTTCAGCTTCAAACACCGCGCGCAGCATTTTTTCGCGGGTTTCTATGCTCAGCAAGCCAGCCTTTGAGCTATTTACCCCAATGCCGATATATACTTTATCAAACAGGCCGATGGATCGTTTTACAATGTCCACGTGGGCCTTGGTAACCGGGTCAAACGAGCCCGGGAAAAGAGCGATCTTCATATATAACGCTACGTTGGTTTGGTACAAATATATATCAAATTGTCTGAATCATTGATTTATTTGATTATTGGATTGCACTGATGACAGATGTCATATATCTAATAATAAATCTGTGTGTATATCTGTGAGATCCAATAAAATGTAATACCGGTAATCCGTATAATTTGGGCGTTGCCTGCGGCCCGGGCTTTGCACTCATACTCCACAGGCATTAGCCACGGGCCGGTATCCGTTTCAATCCCTAACGCAACTACGCATTATAACAAATTTTAAGAAGCCTCAAAAAACGAAAACGAGGAATGCCCGTACTTCCTATGCTCTGTAAAAGCCGGGTGATTACTTAAGTTTTGCAGCGACTGATGCTCCACAATGAGCAAGCCGCCGGGCAATAGCAGGTTTTTATCAAAAATTATCTTTGGCAGCTCGGGTATCTGGTTCATATCATACGGCGGATCGGCGAAGATCAGGTCGTACTGTTCGGTTTCCAGTTGCAGGTATTTGAGAACATCGGCCTTAAAGGTTTTTATTTGGGGTAGCTTATGCTGGCGGGCAGTATCCTTCAGGTAATTGATGCAATGGATGCTGCGGTCAACCGATACCACTTCACTTGCACCACGCGAGGCAAACTCCAGCGAAATATTGCCGGTGCCGCTGAAAAGGTCGAGCACTTTTATGCCCTCAAACTCAATTTTATTAAGCAGGATGTTAAACAGGGCTTCCTTAGCCATGTCGGTAGTGGGGCGAACGGGCAGGTTTGTTGGCGGATTAAGGCGCAGGCCTTTTAAAACACCTCCGATGATACGCATAAGGATAAAGCAGAAAGCGCCAATATTTGATGCGGGAAAATTTCGTCGGGCAGATCCAATACTTTCAGACTGCTTTCTTCCACGCCATTAAAAAACTCAGCTAAACGGCTGGCGTTTTTATCATCCCTGTTAATATCACCGCTCAAAACCAGGTTGAGCCTGTGCGGCTGCAATTCCAGCTCTTTGGCTACAAATCCGGTGTAATACACTAATTCATCGGGGTTGTTAAACGTAAAGGTGTTGTAAAAACGCAGGTTGCCGGCGGCAAAATATAAAATCTCTACCTGCTGCTTATCGATATTTAAATACAAATTATCAGCCGGGGGATTACTGCCTTCAACAGCGTTTATCCAGCCCTTAGCCATATAAACCGTTTTTTGCAGGCCGAACATTTTTGCCGTTTTTACTATAGCATCATCAACTTTATAAATAATGTGGTTATCATCATCCAAAGGCTGCGCCAAAACCTTTTCGCTGGGTTTTACATCCAAAAAACGGGCGAGGTCGGCAACTTTATCAGCATTGAACAGGGCATTGGGCATAAGCGTGAAACCTGTTGCAGGCAACGCGGTCACCACGTTTTTATACTCGAAGTTTAAAAATTCATGTGCTTCGCCGGGTTCATCTAATAGGTGCAGGTCGCAGTCCTCGCACCAGGCTATCAGCCTGTTTTGGTAAACTACGGCGTAAGAGAACGAAGCAGGGTAAATTTGCAGCAATAAAGCATAATTGCTGTTCACCTGGTACAGGCTGCTGTTCGGGTCGCGGTAATTGTAAATGTGTTCGCTCATGCTGTTTAGCAAAAGTAATATTTTTTGGGAATACTAATGGAGTTATTAGCAGATCAAATAGCTAAATTTACCCCGTGTCCGATCAAATCCTCAAAGCCTTTCCCCACGAACCAACGCCCCAGCAAGTGGAGCTCTTCGGCAAGCTGCATGAGTTTTTAACGAGCGATAAGGGCGAGGAATGTTTTATTTTAAGAGGTTATGCAGGTACAGGCAAAACCACCGTTGTAGGCGCGCTGGTAAAGGCGCTGCGCAGCTACAATTACAAATCGGTATTGCTGGCGCCTACGGGCCGGGCTGCGAAGGTGATCACCAGTTATTCGGGTAAAAAGGCTTTTACCATTCATAAGCGCATCTACCGGAAAAAATCTGCTTTGAACGTGGATGAATCCTTCATGAAAGGCGAAAACATGGCCACCGATACCATATTTATTATTGATGAAGCATCCATGATATCGGATGAGATCAGCGGCAATAACCGCGAAACCCTGCTGCACGACCTGGTGAAGTATGTTTATAATGAAAAGAACTGCAAACTGATGCTCGTTGGCGATACCGCCCAGTTGCCGCCGGTAGGTTCGGAGGAAAGCCCGGCCCTGGATGCCCGGCTGATGAAGGCGCAGTTTGGCTTAAAGATATTTGGTTATGAGCTTACGGATGTGCTGCGCCAGCAAAAGGATTCGGGGATATTGTTTAATGTAACCCGGGTAAGGGATATTATCCGCACGCAAAAAATTACCAATCCGCAGATCATCACTAAAGGGTATAAAGATGTTTTCCGCATGGGCAGTGATAAGCTGGAAGAAGGCATTAACTATGCTTATAACAAATACGGCAACGAAAATTCGCTGATCATTTGCCGCTCCAACAAAAACGCCAACCTGTACAACCGGCAGATCCGCGGCCGCATTTTATGGCGCGAGGAAGAGCTAACCGGCGGCGACCAGATCATGGTAGTAAAGAACAATTATTTCTGGCTGCAGGATCAGGAAGAGGGCAGCACTGGTTTTATTGCCAATGGCGATATTGCCAAAATACGCAAGGTGCGCAAGTTTGAGGAGGTTTATGGTTTCCGCTTCGCGGATGTGCAATTGGAGTTTATCGATTATGCCGAAGACCCGGTGCTTGACTGCAAGATATTGCTCGATACGCTTTACTCCGAAGCCCCGGCCTTGCCACCCACAGAACAAAAGCGTTTTTATTTAGAGGTGATGAAGGATTACGACCATATTACCAACAAACGCCAAAAGCACGAGGAGCTAAAGCTAAACCCGTACTATAACGCCCTGCAAATAAAATTCGCCTATGCTATCACCTGTCACAAAGCGCAGGGCGGCCAGTGGGATGCTGTATTTGTCGACCAGGGTTACCTTACCGATGAAATGGTGAACATGGATTTTCTGCGCTGGTTTTATACCGCCTGCACCCGAGCCACAAAAGAGTTGTTTCTGGTGAATTTTAATGATAAGTTTTTTACAACGCCAAGAGAGGTTGAGTTTTAATGCCCTTTTGTCATCCTGAGCGCAGCGAAGGATCTATCCGCGTTCTACTAAGCTTGTGGGTAAATGTCGCTTGCATAATAGATCCTTCGCTGTACTCAGGATGACAAGGGTTTATATCCATCCGCATCAAAATATTTCGCACATTTGCATATAAGCATCCCGATAGTTATCGGGGCACACCGAATATGCACTTTTTGTATCCCGCTTTTTTGTTTGCATTATTATCTCTCGTTATTCCGGTATTGGTGCATCTGTTCAATTTCCGCAAATATCAAAAGGTGTATTTCAGCAATGTGCAGTTTTTAAAGGAGATACACGAGCAGCAATCATCCCGCAGAAACCTTAAAGAACGATTGATACTTGCCGCCCGTTTATTGGCGCTTGCGTTTTTGGTGTTGGCTTTTACAAGGCCCTATATCAGCAACCAGCATACAGAAAATGCAGGTTCGCAGCAGGTGGTGAGTGTTTTTGTTGATAATTCGTACTCTATGGAAACCCTCAACAGCGAGGGCCCGCTGCTCGATCAGGCCAAACAGAAGGCTAAGGAAATAGCATCGGCCTATGGTATAAATGACAGGTTTCAACTGCTTACGCAGGATTTTGAAGGCAAACACCAGCGCCTGTTAAACCGCGATGAGTTTAACGATGCCGTTGACGCGGTAAAGATAAGCCCCCAAAGCCGCGATCTGCAGCAGATCATCAACCGGCAGCAAAGTTTGCTGAGCATGCAGCAGGGCGCGATGAGATCGATCTACGTTATATCCGATTTTCAAAAGAATATCAGCAAGGGCCAGCCGCTTAAAACGGATACCGGTACACATATTAGCCTGGTACAGCTAAAGGCCAGCAGTTTGCCCAATGTAGCGGTTGATTCAGTCGCTTTGTTAAGCGCGGTACACCGCCCGGGCGAAAGTGAAAAACTGGTTGTGCGCCTGCATAATTATGCAGATGAAAAGGCTGAAAAGATCCCGCTTAAATTATTGATAAACTGCGAGCAGAAGGCATTGGGCAGTTATACCATCGATGCAAGATCGGCACAGAGTGATACCCTGGCATTTTCGGGTTTACAGGCCGGCTGGCAGCGCGGCGAAATTACTTTGCAGGATAACCCGGTTACTTTTGATAACCAGTTTTATTTCAGCTTTAATGTAAAGCAACAAATGCCTGTTTTACTGATAGATGATGGCATAGCCGATACCTATTTGAAGGCAGTTTTTGCTGCTGACCCGTTTTTCGCAGCACAACGTGTACCCGCAGGCAATGTGGATTATGCCAGGTTGAATGCTTACCCACTGATAGTTTTAAGCGATATTAAGTCCATCTCGACAGGCCTGGCGCAGCAATTAAAGGCTTATGTGGCAAAGGGCGGTACGCTGGTGGCTTTTCCATCTGCGGATGCCGACCTGAATAGTTACCGGGCCTTATTACAGCCTATGAATGCCGTTTATCCTGAAAAACTCATCAGCGAAGCAACAAAAGTATCGGCCATCAACTTGCAAAACCAGGTGTTTAAAAACATTTTTGATGCCTTCCCGCAAAACCCCGACCTACCTGCGGTGAAAAAATATTACCAGTTGAGCAGTGGGGCAGGTGCTAACGAAAACCTGATGCAGTTAGCAGGCGGTAAACCCTTCTGGACGGAAAGTCCAAGCGGCAGGGGCAAGGTATATGTATCGGCGGTACCGCTTGATGATGATTTCAGCAACCTGCAACGGCACGCGCTTTTTTTGCCCGTAATGTTCAGGATAGCCTTGCTCAGCGGGCATGACCAGCCTTTGTTTTATACGCTCGGGCACGATGAAAGCATTGAGATAGCGCCCGTGCAAACCAATGAGAAGCAATTGTTAAAACTGGCTAAAGGTACCATAAGCATCATCCCTGATGTGCGGCAGCAGGAGGGGAGCACTGTGCTGTATACATCGGATGAATTGACGGAAACAGGCAGTTATGATCTTAAAAAACAGGATAGTACCATAGCCGTGCTGGCTTTTAACGATAACCGCAGCGAATCAGATCTGAGCTATTACAGCAAGGCCGATCTAACCAAATTACTGCCCAAAACAGCTGATATTTTACAGGCCGGAAAGGGCTCCATAAGGGGCGCGATAAGTGAAATAAATATAGGCTTACAATTATGGAAACTTTGTATAATTTTGGCGTTGGTATTTCTGGCTGCTGAAATAGCGCTTACCCGGTACTTTAAGCCCGGTAAACAAACAATTTCGCAGCCGGTTTAGATCAACAAAACCACTCTTAACGCAGCGCAAATGAATTTGCTTATCAAATCCGCTACCATAATTGATCCCAACTCATCCTTTCATCAAAAAATTGCCGATATACTGGTAGAGGACGGGTACATTAGCCTGATAGCGCCAAAAGTTAATGCCAAGGCAGAAA
>Ga0302300_1000460_pt1 | contig 28668 bp, 10 predicted proteins | sample III_Palsa_E1_1_FD_198756 | JGI IMG/M metagenome (GOLD analysis project Ga0302300, IMG submission 198756) | Peat permafrost microbial communities from Stordalen Mire near Abisko, Sweden - III_Palsa_E1_1 | ecosystem: Environmental > Terrestrial > Soil > Palsa > Peat permafrost | place: Sweden... | reverse complement strand
GGTGAGTGATGGTGTGGGTGAGTGATGGTGTGGGTGAGTGATGGTGTGGGTGAGTGATGGTGTGGGTGAGTGATGGTGTGAGGAGGAGGGAGGAGGAGGGAGGAAAGGGAGAGAGAGAAAGTGTTTAATATGAGTAAAGCTTATATGATAAACAAAATTGATTATTAGTGGTATGAATAATACCTCATTAAGTGTATGAAAATATGGATGTTAGTAAACATGAATTGACAACTGGTCTGTCGGTGGTTGTGGTTGGTATTATGGCTTTCACTTGTATGTGTATTTGCTGTTTTGCTATTTTTCTGTATAAGGGTTATTCACTGTCAAGGAGAACAGGAATTAAGTGGATAAGTATGATTCCAATGGTAATCAAGTCAAAACATATTCTCAAGTACATTGAGGGTAAGTCCAAAGATTACGGTCCAGTACTAATGCAATATTTTGGTGCTGGTAATCATGTTATTGTATGTGATACCAGGTCAATTCAATATATACTCAAACATGATGATGAGTTCTTCAAAGTTAAAATGCCCACATCACCTAGTATCAGTGAACGATGTGGTGAAAGTATTGTTATCACCAATGGTGACAAATATAAATTTCACAAACAGGCATTATCCCCATTCCTCAAAGAACAAACGCTTAGAGGATTCAACAACAAGTTTGTCAATGTTGCAAATACTCTAGTTGATAAAATATCTGATATGGGTGCCGATGGCAGTAAAAATGAATACATAAATGTTGGTATTTGGATGACACGTCTAACTTTGGATGTTCTCGGCAGTACATTATTTGGGGTTGATATGGGTACTTTAACAGGAAAAGTAAATGAGTTACCAGTGGCAATTAATGTGTTCATGCGTGAGATTACCAATCCAATCAGAATGGTGTATCCTGGATTTGATAAATATACATATTTGCAAAGTAACATTGATACAATCAAATCTATTAATGATCTCAGCAATTACATCAACTGTATAATAGAAAAGAAAAAACAGGGAAATAAGAGGACTGAAGATTTTGACCTGTTTGATTGCCTCCTTGATATGACTGATGAGAAGATTACAAATAACATTACTAATGAAAACACTACTAATGATAGTGAAAGTAGGAGATTAAATCCCAAAGATCTATTTTCAAATATTATGGTGATGATGACTGCTGGTCATGAAACGACAGCTACAGCATTGACTTGGGCCTGTCATTTCTTATCTGTATATCCAGAAATACAACAAGCATTGTATGAAGAAGTAAAAAATAAAGATGTTAATGACTTTGATGTAGTGAGTGACAGTGGACCAACATTACTAAATCGTGTAATCAAGGAGACACTACGTTTGATGCCACCGGTAGGCTTGATCCCAGGACGAAAATGTAGTAAGGATGTTGAAATTCCAATTATTAGTCCTATCACTGGTAACAATTACATTATACCTGCAGGTAGTTTTGTTTCCTACTCTATTTGGTGTGTGCATAGAAATCCAGAGGATTGGCCTGAACCAGATAAGTTTGATCCTGAAAGGTTTCAACCACATATGGTAGCCACTCGTAATCCAGCTACTTACTTACCATTTTCCAGTGGTAGAAGACCATGTATAGGTCAAAACTTCTCATTGGTTGAACAACGTATTGTCCTAATTTTGCTGCTTCAGAAGTTCCGACTTCTCCCTTACCATGGATTGGACTCTAATAAACAACCTGAGATTAGAGGTGGTATCTTCACCACTCCAGTTTGTGTTCGTGTTAAGTTTGAACCTAGGTAATAATAATACATACACGTCTATGTACATATTAATAATAATAATAATAATTAAACTCACTACAAAGTGTTAAAAAATCAAAACTGTTGAAATTGGATTTTAACATTATTGAATAATAATATAAATATAATTGGTTAACTTTCGACACTCTAAACCCTTCATGTTTATTATTCTTATCGTTCAAAGGTAAAAAAATACATACAACTCATCATCAATAGAAATAACACTTATAGTTAACATTGTTTAATTTTAACTATACATGTATATTTCAACTTAAAGCTGTACATATAAACATATATAAACTTAAACTTAAACCTAAACTTAATTTAGGTTATAATTTTAACATAATTCTATTTTAACACATACAATATATTGTACTGATATGATTACAAGTGTAATATCGTCTATTTGAGTACACATAGGTATCATCTCAATGATACCTGTATCATTACATAACACTATTGGTTAACTAAAATACACAATTATCACATAGTTATTCCAATAAAGTTAAATGTATTTACATGTAAATACATGTATTAATAATAATATATAATTATTTGATAATCATATTAATTAAATTGTGTGAGCTAATATTTCACTGAAACCTAAACGATATCCAATGTGTATATTGGTTTTATTAATATTACAATGAAAATGTATAATTAGTACACTTATAATTGTTATTTATATATTATAGATACACTTTGTACATTTACATGATATTTGTGGATGATTAAAAACACGTATTTTATGTAATTGCACTTGTATGATAAATTAAATTTATGATAAATTAAATGTATGATAAATCATAAGTATTTCTTAAACAGGTATATTTTTGAAAAAGTAGTTATTACTATGAAAATAATAGGATAACTACATGGAATCTGTGTAATTTATCTATCCATAGTAGTTATATAATCATACCAATAAATACATAAATTAATATAATTAACTGTTTACAATAAACTAGAATAACTACATGACTATTGTGGATGCTTAAATTACACAGATTTTATGTATTTTATACCAATTATTGTTTGTGTTATGAAGTAAGTCTAATAGTGTATGTAAATATGGTTAAACATTAACAAGAAGACTTTAATATATATATATATATAATATGATAACTATCCATATATACATTGATGTATAATTATACAACTACATACATAATTGTATATATTTTAATTATTAAAATAACGTATATGTTATCTAATTCGCACTTATTTATATATTTGGTATGAAGGAGAAAAATAAGTACATAACACATATTAATATATTTTGACCGTCAGTATCACAATCACCATATTAGGTATTACAAGATAGAGTGAGATGAGTGAGCAATGGGATGGGTGAGCAATGGAACAAGTGGGCAATGGGATGGGTGAACGGTGAGGGAGGGAGGGAGGGAGGAGGGAATGAGAAAATGAGACAGTGAGGAATTTTCACTATTGTACATATGTATATAAATGTTTACAAGTACAATAAACATGAATCTTTAACTTCAAACGAATAAAAAATATGTCTAATAGTATGAATGATATTGTAGCAGCTGTTAATGACTTAAGTTCTGGACTTGGGTCATTAACATCTACAAATTATTGAATATTTACAATCTAAGAATGAATTGATCTCAAACATCATACATTGTTAATACACTTAAACATTATTTGAATCATGATGGTGTTTTAATTCAACCATTTGATAATGACGGACCGATTGCTATCACCAGTCGCGTTATGCCAATTATTGAGGCAACCAGTGGTTTGGAGTTCAGATCTATAGACACAGTTATTGACCTCATGGATAAAAAATATACTAACACGCCACATTTACGTAATGGTGTTAAAACCACTATCAACAACATGGTAAACATGGATTATTTTGACATGGAACATATTGGTAATAAAATTTACATTAAATTGTCATCTAACGTCATTGTTTAATGTATGTCGAATAATTATTCACCTCACAGAGGAAGGGTGAGGAGAAGGAGAAGAAGAGAATATTCAAACATTATTAAACTTAAAAAGAATGGTTAATTACCACCATATATACACATACACATAAGATTTTAAATCTCATGAATTTTATATTCTTTGTATCTTGTTACACATTTTAACATATGTCAAACTGTTTGATATACACTTTATTTTTGTATGATATGAGTAATGTATATTGAAAGATGTACTACTCATATCAATAATGTTCATTATACCAACCACAATTAATTAGGCATATTGAAGTATCGTTGATTATCTGAGATTGACAGATAGTTAAATGGAGAGAGAAGATGAAAGGGAAGAGGAGTGTGTGAGGGGGAGGGAGGGGAGAGGGAGCCTATCATATCATCAAAAACATAATCACAACAAATAATTAGAAGTATTTAAAACCACTATATAAATATATGTACATTTGTTTATCTAGAATATTTTTGTTTGAAACGTAATGTTTAACCCATCTCATGTAGGTTATTTTAAACCTTGTATTTTTAACCTTTCCGGGGTATCTTAGTTAAATAATAACGGTAAAGATACTTGTCATTACATGGGTTATAATCTTAATTTAGTATAGAATGGTTCTATACTTGTTGGTAATAAAGACATTATTTAACATACTTTTGTTTAACATACTTTTGTTTACTTTTATATAACCAATGTGTTTTTTGTTTAAACTTTTTAAGATGGGTCAAAATTACAAAGTTTAGATTTATCTATCTAATAGAGGTTAAAATAACAACATTCATTTTAAATTACCTGGAATACATAAACTTAAATATTTCTAACGTATCTTTGTTTAAATTCCATAGTTTTAATCTCTCTAACATAGATTAATCTAAATCTTGTATGTAATGATTACATTAATCTATCCAATAGAAGATACCTTGATCATACAAAGATACCTTTGATTAGATGAGATTAAGCAATAATGCTTTAAAAATACAAGATTTGAACGGGGATACCTGAGATAGATTAAAATATATATATATATATGTATATTATATGTATTATATAGCGTATATTATTATTAATATTATTTTACAATGAATCAATATGTTCTGTTACATGATGTAACAGATAGTCTCCAATTAGTATGCATGTACTTCACTTAGTATATATATGTATATATGCAGTGTCTATTTTTTTTACATGGTTTTTAAATATCATATATACCTAATTTTGAAAATATTTAACTAAGATGTTTTTGAGATATCTTTGTGTAATCTTACCTAAAAGGTAACTTTAAAGTTATCTTTGTTTAATCTTGCATCTTTTTGACTTATCTCAAAGTCGTTAAAAATTACAAGATTTAAATGTCCATATCTCAAAAAGATTAAAAATACAATGTTTAAACAGAGATGTTTTGAAGGGGTTAATCTTAACATTTTTATCTTAAACCTCTTTAATGTATCTTTGTTTGGCCAAGGTATCTTTGAGGTATCTTAGATAATCCAATCTTATATTATTAACCTCTTTCAAAGAGGTTATTTTAAATCTCTTAATTTTTAACCACTTTAAGACAGGTTAAAAAATATAAGGTTAAATACAGACACCTTAGAGTTACTTGGTTAAACAAGTATACACCTTAGAGACATTGGAACCACAAGATTTAAACCAAAATATGTTTGCCCAAAAAAATATAAGCATCCTCTAGTATTTAATAGGTGAGAATTATTAAATACTAGAGGATGCTTATATACTCGTATTAGCAAGTATTCTTATTACATTTTATTTTAATGACTAGTGAAAGATAAATACATTTTTATTTGTTTAGTGGATATTCATATAACAAAATGATTTTTAACGTTATATGTATGGAAAAGACATGTCTGCCATTCTTTGATAAAGTTGTCACAGCTGTTAATGACTTAAGTTCTGGAATTGGGTCATAATACTCACAAATTATTAAATATGTACAAACTAAAGATTCATTAATTTCGGCATCATATATTGTTAACGAGATTAAGTATGGTCTGGATAATCATGTGTTATTTCAACCTTTCGGTAAAGGTGGAGTAGTTGCTATCACTAGTCGCGTCATGCCAATCATTGATGCAACAAGTGATTCGAAGTTCAGGTCTACCGGCGCAGTTATTAGTTTTATGGATCCTAGTCATAATATCACAAGCAAGCTTCGTGGTGGTGCCAAAAATACCATTAATAAGATGGTGAAAATGGGTTATTTTGACATGAATGTTATTGGTAAGGTAGTTTATATTAAATTATCATCTAATGATACCCTACCCAACGTTTATTAACTAATTAAACATCTCACATATGTTTAAACATTGTTAAACTTAAAAAGACGATATGTAATAACATTATCACTACCAAAAGATATTAACCTTATTACTACCCTTGTATCACCCAACATATGTTAGACAGCCTAACATATAATCTACTCTATGAAGTGTGTTTAATATATTAAATATACATTTACTCATTTCAACAATGTTTACTAACTTTACATTACATGTAATAACAGTATATAATATACTGTGATAAAACTTATTATTTTCTGTTTGTATTATTTTGACTTTATTAGCTTCGATGTAAAGCGTAGCGAACCTTCGGTAAAACACAACAAGTTTATAGATTAATCATCAATCAGATATATATACATTGAGTCAACCAAAAAGATTTCGACCTTTGAGATATTATATTTACTTTTAAACATTTAGACTAACTTATATGGCATAATTGTTATATCAACTCTTAATTTTGAACAAGAATCACAACCACATAATATACCTTATATACTAATAACCATTAATATGTTAAAACACCTTAAATTAAAGTTGTAAATATAAGTTATTTTATGTTATGTTATGTAAGTATAATTTCTACTCAAAATTAAAGGTGTACGTAATAATTATATTATGTAAGGTCATTGAAGTATTAAAAATATGGTATGATGATAAGATATCGACATCTTTTTGGTCGACATCTAAAAACAAGTATCTGATTATAATGACACAAAAACAACAGTATTATTAATAGTATGCCATATACTATTATCTGTTAATACAATAAGTTATATTAAAACAAGATTGTTAATCATAAGGTTGTAATATTACATATACAACAAATATGCTATTTGAGGTTAGTAATGTATTGAAAATAATTATTATACCTTTATAAGGTTGGATTTTGTTTAGTTGATGTAAAACATATGACGTGATCAAATCGGATGTATTGATTGTGATTATTATGACAAAGACATAATATGTCGTAGTGACAACATCAATTTTATACAACAATTTTCATGTTGAGTGCAGTCCAAGGTACAAGTAGATGTGGATCAACCTGACCCCTAACAACTCGATAGAATGTTGGTGTATTCATATGTTGAAACAGTACTTTTTCATTTGTCCAGTTTTCATAGAAAAACATGATGGCTGGATCATCTAAAAGCTGATATAGATCATATGTGATGCAACCAGGTTCATTTCGGGTCGACGTAATTACACTGAGATGTGCCTGTTTAACCTTCTCAATATCACTCTCATTGGGGTGTATATAAAAGAATGGAATAAGAGTAACTTGATCATTATCAATGAATTGATCAAAACCTTGATATGCTGGTTTTTGCTTGTGTGTATTATAATATGATGATATTGATGGTTTAGAGATCATCCGTGCCTGTGATATTATGGGATTCACAATCAGATAGGGAAGTAAATACTTAATCAAAAAACCATTTTTATTATTAAAATCACCTAGATAGTCACTCATGTGGCTTTCTGTTGTGTATTCGACTAACACGTAATATGCACCTGGATTGGAAGATAAGTAATGAACATTAAATTCTTCAACACCGGAGTAAAAATAACTATTGTCTGCCAAATCAAGTAACACTTCAGTTACCCTCTCATGATCTTCCGGTCTTGCTATCAATTGAATCAAAGCAGCAACTGTCATTTTTAATGGTTCCAATATTATATTTATTTTGAATTCATTGATATATTCAATGTCACTGTTGATCATAGTTATTAAAGCATATTAAGTGTTAAAAAAATATAGTTTGTAATGTTAACTATATTTATATATCTTGTTTATATATCTTGTTTATATATCTTGTTTATATATCTTGTTTATATTACTTTAATATAAACATAACTGACGTGTTCTTAAACATACATAGATAAACATCTATATTAAACATACTTAAAATTGCTATTACAAATAGCTGTATGTTATATTAATGTTTTATTGTTTACTTCACCATGAAGTAACATATATTGTAAATATTTAAAGATGCAAAGTAATTTGTAATTCTTTCAAACAGTGACTATGAAGTAGGTGGTTGTGTGTCAACCTGGTTACTATGTTCTTCACTGTTTTCTTTTACCATTATTTCTTTTACCATTATTTTCTCGTTTGAGTTGAGTTGGTTGACATAAGTTTCAACACAAAATTCAAATAGTTGGTTTACAATTCTTTGAAATCACTGGATTCTTTAGCACAGATTTCAAAGAATTGTAAATCTAGCTTATTAACCAACTCTAACCCTGCCTCATAAGAAACTTGTCTCATTCCATCCTTGTCGCTATCCTCAATTGGAATATTAACAAAAGCATTTATGCTCAATCATATATATATATCATAATATAATTTACATAGTAACAAGTAAATATTTTGTTAGACATATATCCACTTTCCTATATCTTTTTAATATATATATATATATATATACTTAGTTTGACGAGATCATTTACATTTATTTATGTTGACAAAAACGTCACATAATATCCATATAGTTATCTCATCATAATTATTATATAGTGTTATACAATTTATATTAATGATTGTTCAAATGTCTTATTACTAACAGCATATTATTCGTGGTTAACTGTTTAATGTAGCTTTTTCTTTTTCAGGTATTTTTTCTCTATCGGATATACACACCTTCGGTTTACACGTGTTTTATGTAATTACATTAAATATTATCAATAACTACCCAGTTTACACAAGTATTTATCTATTTATATTGGTACAGATAACATAAAATTAACGAAGAATATGGTAAAACAGAGATATCAGGATAAGTTGGATATCCTCGGGTATTCTCGGGTGTAGTAGATCGGGGAATATCGGGATAGATAGGAAAAGTTGGAGACTCTCGGGGAAATTGGGGTAAGTTGGGATATATCGGGGGAGGGGGAGTTGGGTAAGTTGGGATATATCGGGGGGAGGGGGAGTTGGGTAAGTTGGGATACTTGAAGTGTGTACCCTAATCCCTGAAGATTATTTTGGGATAGTTGGGATAATTGAGTATCGATATATATAATTGATATCCAACAGTTTTCTCATTATGAGTAAATACACCCTAATAATTCCGACTACCCCGAGAATCCCCAACTTCTCCGATCTGTCTCAATAATCTTTAATTTACACATTTACATAATATATGTATTTTGAGAGAATAATTTTATCTTTATATTTTTATATAAATTCCAACTTTCTTTCTTTTCCAATACAAAATATATTTTGTATATTGTAATACTATTATAATTTACATAATACTAAAAATCATACAAACATGATTAATATCATATACTTTATGTTTTAGTACTATGTACTAGTCTCTTCTCACTCTATACCATCCTTTCCTTCCCTCCTCCCTCTCTCATGTATAAATAATGATGTTGTCAACAAACATTAATTTTAAAAATGTATTAATGTGATCATAAAAATGTAAGAAATCTTAAACGATTGAAAACATTGTAAAATGTTGTTAAAATGTAAAAATGTTATAAACATGATATATTCGTAATATATGTAATAACACACAGGGTAAATCTAAATTAATAATTTGGGATATGTAATGATGTTAACACTATTAAAATAACATTATCTAATTGTTGTTGTTGTTATTAACAACATCTGTATGTAACCACATTCTCTGCGTTATATAATAATACAATATACTATACACATAAACTAAATATATATATATATATATAATCTATTTAAAACAATATAACATTATTGTTAGTAAACTACATATCACATGTAGGATAATAAATATTAGAAAATATGTATTACTATACGTATGATACAATTAGTATTACGCGAATATGTTTTTGTCACAGATAGATAATTTTTTGACAAAGATTTTTGGAAAAACATGTGTATATGCAAAAAATTTTTGACGGTGAACTTCAAAAATACATGTAAACCATTTAATGATAACATTACACATTGTGTGTAACGTAAAATTATGTAATAATATTTTAATATTTTAATATGTGTAATATATATAATGTCAATAGATACCAATATGTATTTATAAGTTACATTCTATTTTAATACCCACTTAGTTATACTATATAACTAATACATAAATTTCTATTAACAATAATATTACAATGTATCTTAATTATATTAACTTTATTCATGTATATTAGGTATATTAAATATATTACTTAATGTTTACATATTAAACAGTTTATATTATATAATTACGTTTAATATAACTACTAATATTAGTAGTAGTAGTAAATTACCACTTACATCTAAAAGTCTTTACATGTCACCTATTACATACAGTATAGTTAAACAAACAATTATATAGTTAACATATTAACCTTTTATATACTTATATGAAACATAATACATGTATGCATGAAAATTAATGTCTTTAGTATTTTATACAAACATAATATTATAAATACACTTTAACATAATTACATGTAATTTATGTACAGAATATTTGTGGTTATATTGCCTACATAAATTTTATGTAATTAACTAAAGATTCTCCTTGTTTATATAAGCATAATTACATAAAATCTATGTAGGCAATATAACCACAAATATTATGTGTAACTATCTAATCTAAAAAAGATATGTTTACAAACATAATAATCTATATATTAAAAGATAATCTATATATTTGGGTGTGTATGTTTATTAATAAAGTGTGTAATTTGTTTAGTACATGTTTTAGAATTTTTGCTATTTGGTAGTTTCGAGGTTGAAAACAAATAAAACTATGAATATGCAACTCCTTTTTAGACACAAAAGATTTCACGACACATACTGTTATAAGAATTATGTCATTGTAACAATAATACAAAAAATACAACATACGTTACCACTTAAAGTTTCTTGACAATGTTATGGTAACAGCTGGATAGTAAAAATTAGAAGTATTTGTATCAAACATATTACAATTTTAGTATGTTTGATATACCTAACATTTTATTGGTACCAACACAACAATTTTGTTTTGATATGAGAAGTTGGAGGAGAGAGGAGAGGGAAGAGAAGATGAGAGGAAGGGAGAGGATATGTATGTTTTAAATGTATAATTTTAGGATAAAATGGTTTTATACTTATTAATCATTATAATAGGTTATTAGTTACCTTTAATTTTACAGGTAATTTTTGGTTTGACATATTTTTGGTATGAATAGGAAATATGTCAAACCAAAAATTACCTGTAAAGTTAAAGGTAGTCAACATTACACCATATATTATAGTGTATTCAAAACCCTGACTTTTTAGTATAAAACTATTTTATACTCACTAAACATTATAATTATATATACAATACTTTTCCTCTACTGAAAAACAACAGATCACTTGTAATAATAAATATATACAGTTGTATACAATGTTAATGTAACATACGATATTTGTATGTATTGTAATATATAAAAACATTGTTATGTTATTGGTTAACAAAAAATATATCTATTGGATCGTGTTGGGAGAGAGGAAGAGGGAGAGAGAAGGAGAGGAGAGAGATAGATTAGTTACATAGAATAGTTTTGTCCTAATCTCAACGAGAAATTATGTTGAGGTAAAATACGTATTTATAATTTTGTTATGTTTACTTTTAATACGAAATGTTATGATTTAATGTATACATTTTTAATATTCAAACTGCAGTTTGAATATTTTACATAATACTTGTGGTTAGTTGTTTACACGTATTTTATGTAACAATACATATAATTTTATGTAACTTTATAACATCATAGTACAATATTAATATTAAAATATTATATATTTAACATTACAATATTATTGTGGTTGGTTGCCTCTGCTGCACTTGTCACATATATATTGTGTATTTACACTTATATTAAACAATAATAACTACAACAATTTTATGGGTAACAAATATCACCCAGTATCAAAAATATAATTGTATTTGTCACCTGTAATAGCATATATACAATTTAATTTAGTATAGAATAATTCTATATTCATCGCATACTAAAAAGTATTCATACTTTACCATTTACAGATTGAACAATTTTTGTTTGGTTTTGACTAAAAATATGTCGAACTAAGATTTACCTGCAAATTTAAAGGTATATAATATACAAATGTATCATATAGTAAGTATAAAATGTTTTTATACTAAAATATATATATATATATATACATGGGTAGTAAATGAATTATAATATATAGAGGTAACAGTATGTTACTTTTAACTTTACGAGTAATTTTTTTGGTATGATATATTTCTTGTTCATACCAAAAATATATCATACCATATTTTTACCTGTAATTTCAAAGTAAGGTAATATCACCACTATAACACTTAGTGAATATAAAAAGGTTTTATACTAAAATAATATATTGAATATACTACATGATATAATAATGTATTGTCTATCTTTAAAATTACAGGTAAATGTTGGTTTGCCGCAGGCTAGCTTCGCTTTGACATATTTTTGTTAAAACCAAACAAAACTCTTTTGATCTGTAATTAATAAAATACCAAAGCCCCCTCTCCTCCTCCTCCCTAACATACAATAAGTATAGAACTATTCTATACTACTTTAAATTGTATATGTGTTATTACAATTGTAACAAAAAGCAAAATATATATTAAATACATATTGTATTACAACAATAAACAACTAATAACAAAATTTAAAGTATACAACTACATACAATTCATGTAATTAACTATCCATGACCATCTCGTGATACTACAAGTATAAACTGAACTGAATGTGTATACTTTAAAGAGAAGCAATCACATAGTAGATAAACTGTGTTAAATAAATAGTTACTTGTATTAATTATACTCATATCATTACTTAATATTTGTGACTAATACAGCGGCAGAGGAGGCAACTCATCACTTATATTATGTAGTCATCAGTAGTGATAAATAGTTGCATTATAATGTAGTACTAACTCATATCTTTACATGATAGTTATGTTAACTAATATCATAGTATCTATATTATCGTCATCATCAAAAGATTGTATATGTGACTGTAACATAAAATATAATGTTATTATAACACATCATATACATAATTATATGTCAATATATTAAAAATACTATCAGAACATATTTTGGTTTGTAAACTTTTGTGTGAAAATATATCATACCAAAAAATCCTGTAAAAAATAACTATTGATCTTGTTAGCTATATACTATATGTGTTGTCTCAAAATATAAAATCCTACTTTTAGCATTGAGTTTGTCGCAGTTTATATTCTATGTAATAATATCGTATGTGCATATTAAAAGATATGATTTATGTAGTTAGTAAAATTTAATATTCAGGTAACAATACTATATACTTTGTATTATAAATATATGCAGGTAAGTTTGCATTTAGTATTTTTGGTGGTATAATATATTTTTTAAACTTACGATGAGTCGATAAAATATACTATGTAAATAAAATTTGTGTATACAGAAAATTGGTCCTTCTCTGGTCTGATTTGAAATGATAGCTATCCTACAGAAATAACCATAAAATGATCTGCGACAAGAGTAGAACTATACAAAATATGTAGTTAACGTAATTATTATATATTTTGTATACATATCCTAAATTTTATAATATTTAACGTGTCATAGTTATATATCTCATATAATAAATAATTATTGTGTGTTACATGATGTAACACCAACATTTAAAATAATAAACATGTTAAGTTATAACATATGTTTTTATATTAAATTAGAATACCTCACTGTATATTGTAATGGATTACCATTAGTTGATATATGTTATGCAACTTTATTATTTTATACTCTACACATCCAAATTTATAAATATACTATAACGTATAGTATATTATATACCAAATACTCAAACATTGTTAACACATAAATTTATACTTTTAGTAACAAGATTAATAAATAGTATATTGTTAAGGATAACAATATTACATTACTAAAACAATTATTATTATAAACACCATATTTTGACATTTATTGTAGTTTTATCCCATGACTGAAATTACATTGTAGTATGTATGTATACATAAACAACATAAAATTTGTATCAACAGAATATAAAATTCATTACCAAAAATACATAACAATTATGTATTTTGATCAACTATAATATCTAACATATATTATTTTAATACTCATAAGTATCTGATTTATATGATTACACAATATTTTGTGGTTTGTGGTGCTACTCGGATACTGTGTAATTATTCACGTCATGTCAACATATTAACTTATGTTATGCCAATGTAAATGTATTTATATGATATAAGTACATTTACATAATTATTATGGTTAGTGGTGATACACAAATTTTATGCAATTATTACGCGCAACTAACCTTCAGTTAACCGAATGTAAAATGTACTTAATTGTACACTAATACTATCTTTCTATCTTTCTATTTCTCTTTCCTATTCCTTCATCCTTTTCTCCCCCCCCCTTCTCTCTCCCCCTTCCCAAAATATTTTAGTATAATTGCATAATTATCATGTAGCCAACTAACCATGATAATTATGCAATTATACAAGTATTAGTAAGTAGTCATTTAAATTTGTGACACTTGTATCATTACATAATTATTGTGGATAGAGTTGGGAGGGAGGGAGGATGGGTGGGGAGGAGGAGGAAGGGGGATGAGGTGCTACACATATTGCATGTAAACTATAAACTTTACATCAAATATTATTAACATTTAATTTTGTTGATGTGACATATATTGATACTTAAATTTGTATATAATTGTAAATGTACATACATACATACATAATCTTCACCAAACATACATTTTTAATACCGCAAAAATGGTTGGTTGGAAATTTGTGGTTTTTCTTAAACGATTCAAAACTTAAAAATATGTTGTCAAATAACAACCGAAAAGATTACAATTTGACAACATATTTTTAAGTTTTGAATCGTTTAAGAAAAACCACAAAAATATTACTTAAATATTTTTTTGGTGTTAAAAATGTATATTTGGTAATGTTGATGATAAAAATTATTGTGTGAACAGATGTATCTGATCAATGAATTGAACAGCAATATTCATTCACAGTAAACAGTAAAGAGAAGAAATGAGGGAGGATATGATAAGAATAAAGGAATATTATATTAATATGTATGTAAGTATTAATATATATATATATAAATATATGTTTCTATCTTACTAAATAATAAGCGTTACATATCGCCATGTAGTGATTGTATGATGAATATTATTTTGTCACAGACAAGAGAAGCGGGCTGCTTGTGAGACTTAGTCTCACAAAAGGCTAGATAATATTTTAACCAAAAATTTTTGAAAGCGTGAACCATTTTTGACAAAATTTTCAAAAAAACACTCCGTCAAGTATTTTACTATATTCATTGCTATGATACCAATTATGTATTGGCGTCAGACTAATTTTATTTTTAAATGTTTTGCTAACATGAAAATACAATACCGTTGATATAACACATACTATGTAATATAATACTACATACTAAATTAACACACAAATTATGTTCATGACAAATATTATGTATAATAATTATACATATATAAATAATAACTACTAATTTTGTTATAGTTACCATCCAATACTACACACACACACACACACAACAAAATTATATTGAGATATACATAATCTTTTACTAGTTTTTGATATCCATCTATGCATTTTATATAATATACTAATAAATAAGTATTGTATACTTTATAAATATAACTTGGTTATATTTTTTTATATGAGTAAAGAATATATTGTATAAGTAAATTGGATATACAATTAACACAATAGTATTTTATTAATATAAATTATGGTTACACTAATTATCGTAACATAAACATATATTAAATATATACCATATTATAAGTTTGTATTTTTCCAAATAACAAATAACAAATAACATGGTATTAATAACTATATAACTGTAAATAGTAAAATATTATATATGGTATATAATAAAATAAGTAAGGATTAAAATATATTGTGTTATAAAGATGTATATGTAATATAGTTAAACATTATTAACTTGCATGATATAAATAATATTTATAATAATCGTAATATTCATGTAAGTACCAAGTGTTATTACATAAAATACGTGTAGGCAACCAACCACAATGATTATGTGATCATACAAGTATAATATAATAATTATTTGTATGGTAATATGTGAATGATTACATAATCATTGTGGTTGGTTGCCTACACGTATTTTATGTAATTGTGTAAGAATTACACATATATTTATTGTAACTTTACACATAAAAATTGTGTTAATAAATATAATTTATGATATATAGTAACATGTTAAACAGGTAATTATAAGTATCAACTATACACAATGTATGCAAACTAATCTTTCTATCTTTTTATCTTTCTATTCCTCTACTCCTCTATCCCTTACTGTCTGTATAATGAAATTCAAGACAGTCTTTTGTCAGAACAGGTATGTTTTGTTTCTTACCAAAAATACATGATACCAAATTTTACCTGTAAATCCAAACGTAATGATTACATAAGTATATATTATATACTATTCAATACATTATTTTTTAGTATAAAAAAGTTTTATACTTATTAATCGCTATAATATAACATTATCTTACTTTATAATTACAGGTAAAATTTGGTATGATGTATTTTTAAACCATACCAAAAAATGTCAAACCAAGAATATTACCTGTAATTATAAAGTAAGATAATACTCCACTATATCGTATAGTGCATTCAATATATAATTTTAGTATGAAACCTCTCCATATTTATTGTATGTATTTATGTCAGGGATATATACATATATTAGTATAGAATACATTCCAACATATTTTTTGGTATGATGTGTTAATTCTTATCTAAACCAAAAAATATATTGGATTGTATTTTATACCTGTAAAAACAATTATAAAGACTCTTAACCATATATTACCATAACATATAAAATTGTGTTTTCATTGTACTAAACATATTCGAATACATATACATACCATATTGAATATATTAACAATAAACACACTACATTGTACTAATATTTATAATACGTTTAATATTACCAAACTTGGTAATACCATATAATATACAAAACATACATGTGTTTGTTACAAACACATGTTATTTATTTCTATTCATGTAATCATGCAATTATGTATACACAAAACATAACATACACAACAAAGATGTAATTTTAATTTAACATTTTGTTACTTTACAAAAGTAATAATAGTAGTATATTTTATACTACTAATTAAACTGTTGTTCTTTTTACCAACATGTACTCTTGAATATACAAATGTATTATTGTTGTCATACATAATATAGAGAGGAGAGAGGAGGGAGGAAAAGGGATATAAAAATCAACAATACGTGGTAATAACAGTAACTACTTACATGCATTAACAAATTATATTAGTACAAATACATAAATATCTGTGTTTTTAACTATCCACAAAGATTATGTGAATATAGTTATTATATACCATTATATCTTCATTAATAAAAATATAATGGTATATGTGTTGTTTTGGTTATTGTGATCTATATATACCAGAGTAATTATATAAAATTTGTGACGAGTGTAACGAAGATAACTAACTATGGTCATTATGTAATAATTACTTATTAACACATGTATTGCTACATAATAACCGTAGTGAGTTGCCTATACGGATTGCATGCAATTATACTTTAAATTATATAGCTATTATGTAGTCATTATTTTAATATTTTGCCTTATCATATAGATATATTTATCTTGCAAACATATATTTTTTACCACAAAAAATATTCAACCAACATTTGTGTGGTTTTTCTTAAACGATTCAAAACTTAAAAACATGTCGTTAAACTAAAAACAAAAAAGATTACAATTTGACAACATATTTTTAAGTTTTAAATCGTTTAAGAAAAACCACACAAATGTTGGTTGAATATTTTTTGCGGTAAAAAAATACATATTTGGTGATGATAATTATTATAAGAATAATATATAGTTAATATAACAAATAGTAATGTGTTTTTCATTCACATTAAAAAAGAAACATATAGATAATGAGAGTGAGGTGATAAGAGAATAGGAATAAGAAAATATCTAATATTTAATATTAATCTATATCTCTATGGTTAAATATATGTGTTATCTTTCTGTTCTACTAAAAATAACAATTATCATACACACTAAGTATAGTAAATGTAAGTTGAATACTATTTTGTCACAGATAGATAATTTTTTAACCAATATTTTTTAAAAAATATGGTGTTCATACGAAAATGTTTGAAAAAATTTCGTTTCTTGAGAATCTCCTATTATTTTTATTACCATACGTTATATAATGTTACATTATATACTCTGTTGAATATTATTATTATAAAAACAATGTTGCAAATGTTTAATATGGTATATAACCATTATACATAATACCAAAATTAATATAACTGTTAGTTATTGTCAACTAATTATAATATAGTAATATATTCTTTATGTATAGTTAGCACATATTGTAATAACAATTAATAGATAAGTTAAACTTATCTATATAATATTGTAAATATTATTTATGTATATATATAATGTATTTAATTATTTGTTGTTACATAATTAACATAATATATAATTACTATTGTTATTAATATACATTGTATTTATCTATATCATGTAAATAGTATTAATTATGTAATAGATACATAATTATGTTACAGCTTAAATTTATAGATTATAATCTTTACTAATGTTATTGTAATATTTTATCTACCTATTTTTATGCTCCATAGGTTATATATAAATGTACTTTATTAAAATAGTATGTTGTTAAAATAAAATAATTCTAGTATAAAATTAAAAGTACTTACATAATTATTGTGGATAGTTACATGCACGAATTTTATGTAAATCTTGTTAGTATTTGTTTAGTGTATAAAATCTATACTTAACAATATTATGTAGGTAGATAAAATAAATATTGTTAAGTATATAACATTACCACATATACATGGTTATTATGTATATACATGGTATTAACAACACTATCGTAGTACCATATTGTTAATAAGGTATTTTACCTTCATATACATGACAATAAATGTCAACCATACTTTTATCTTGTATATTTTATATGTATACATAGATATTTATGATGTGAATACATAATAGTTGTGTATACAACTAACCACAAAGATAATGTGTTATATTTTTATTATCTATAAATATAATTTATGTATAAACTATACAAAAAGTACAATAGATTACTATTATTTACACAATTAATAAGAGAGTAGATTATCTAATAATCTAAATATTTCGATGTATATATATATATATATACTGACATATTATAAATTTGCATTAATAATGTATCACGTTATGGAGTAGTATATTAAAATTTTTCATACAACATTTCTTTTAAGGTATTTTATGTTTGAGTTACATATTCTTATTTAAACATGTAATCTTAATCTTCCTCTCTCTCTCTCTTTTCCTCTCTCTCTCTTTTCCTCTCTCCCTCCTCTTCCTCCTAAATATACATAATTTTGTTTACCTCATTTATACAAACAATGTTTGTATATACTAATTATTTATTATCAACGAATCTTTTTATGGAGAGAAAGAGTTTGTCTAATATAGATATTAATCTTAATGTGTAAACTACACAATAGAGGTGAATGTATTGTTAATATTCGTGTAGGCAATATAACCACAAAAATATCCACAACATTATTATGTTGAACACGCAAACATTGTATTTTATCATCTCAGATGTTAAATTTTAGTATTAATGGTGTTAACTTGTAATGTTATATTACTTATTAAGTAAATATATGTAATTACAATTTACTTAACAAATATGCTAATATATATATATTAGCATATTAATATCAAGTTGATACAAACATATAATAACTAAATAACAATTTATCATCTGAACATATACATACAAACATTCACACACACAACATTTATAAAGATATTGTAATTACATTGATATAAGTAATTATTGTTGTCATTATAAAAATAAATTCACCCATTTATTTTCTCTTCATTTCACTCTCGTCCTTCTTCTCCTCCTTCTCATCCTTCTCCTCATAATGTTCCTTCACCATCGTTACATGTATTAGTATAATTACATAATATTTGTGTAAGCAATCAACCACGAATATTATGTAGTTAATATATAAATTACAATATAGCTAAATAAGTAATTTTTAATGATTTATACTTAAATAGTTACATAATCTTTGTGGTTGGTTTGCCTACACAGATATGTGTGTATACTACATAAATTTACTTACAATACTACATGTAGAAACAGTATATCTTGTATATACAATCATAAAAATATAGTGTAAAATGGTTTTACATTTATTACTCATTATAGTGGGATATTATAAACCTTTAATTATACAGGTATTTTTTGGTTTGACATATTTTTAAACCATACCAAAAATATGTCAAACCATAGTTTTGACCTGTCATACTAAAGTATACCAATATATTACTATACATTATAGTGTATTTAAACATATCCTTGAGTATAAAATTGTTTATACTCACTACAACATATAATTATATATTGGTATACTTTAGTATGACAGGTAAAATCTATGATTTGACATATTTTTGGTATGGTTTAAAAATATGTCAAACCAAAAAATACCTGTAAAACCAAAGGTTTATAATATCCCACTATATAATATAGTGTATTTAAACATATCCTTGAGTATAAAATTGTTTATACTCACTATAACATATAAATATATATTGGTATACTTTAAAATTACAGGTCAGAACTATGGTTTGACATATTTTTGGTATGGTTTAAAAATATGTCAAACCAAAAAATACCTGTAAAACCAAAGTAAGATAATACTCCACTATATAGTATAGTGTATTCAATACTTAATTTTAGTGTAACAAGATATTATGATGAGAATAGTGGGGTAATTACATAATAAAGGTATAATAATTGTAAATGTATACATACATACATTTACAATTATTAACTTGACAAGATATTGTAATACTAATAATAGTATTTAATTCATACCCGTATGGAGACAAGATAATAGCTAGTGAATCAAAAATTAGATACATTGAATATGTATAAGCCACTAATAACAACCATCATGAGAATATTAAAACACATATTAGGTACTTAATTGTATTATAGTGTTTGTATTATTATTACACAATATTTGTAGTTTATTGGTTTACACTTATTTTATGTAATTATACTTATATATTATAACAATTATAACAATTATAACAAAATTTAAAGTATAGTCACGTATGATACATGTAAATAATTAACCATAAATATCATGTAATTATACAAATATTTATCATGGATGTATTTATTTAACTATACTTTATATGATCACATAATCTTTGTGGATAGAGTTGCTTAGCGCAGCTCGCCTTTGGCTTACACAGATATTATAAAATTGCATGAAGATAATACACATATTTATTATAACTTTCACCTATTGATATAATTTTAGGTATATTTTACATGGTTAGTAATAGTATATAATATACTACTATATATTTATATGTTATTTTGTTTAATTATTGGTTATGATAGAATAATATACAATATCTATTATATGTGAAAGGAGAGAAATGAGTTTCCACCAGTTTAAAATATTTCCTCCTATTTTTATTGTTAACTGTTATCATTGTAACATATTAAGTAAACAATATTACTAAAAGTATAATTTTATATGTTAACGTAACATATAATATATAGTTAAGAGTTTCAATACTTGTTTTTACACAATTTTTTGACATGTTGTATTTTTATACAAATTTTTACAAATCAAGTATATGTGACAGGATTTATATCATATCATGATACAATATCACACACGGTGTACAATTCAACATGTTATTTTGAGACAGATAACTTAAAATAACATGTTGATGATAGTATAGTAATTAACATACTATCATCCAGATTATAAATATATTAATATATTTATATTGTATACTGTATAACAGAATAAGTTAAATAATAAAAATTGGTGCCTGCATATTTTTTACCACATACAGTAAATAACACTATCACTTGAACATTGAAGTTTAGTTCTTGCAACATTATTATTATCATAATAATGTACATAACAAACAGTATTAAAAGCAAAATTTTATATGTTAAGTTAACATATAGTACACAGTTGAGAATTTTAATACCTATTTTTGACAGGATTTTGTTTGATATGATATATTTTGACACCAAAATTTATAAACCGAAGATATATCTGAGAGAGAAATTATCTGAGAGAGAAATTATCTGAGAGAGAAAAGCTGCCCCAAACGAGATATGTTCACATGCGTTTGTAATAATACAAATATGTATGACATATTGTTAAGGAAAAAAAATGTAGGTACCAAATTTAATACCCAAGTGGTGGATATCAAGTGTTATCTATCATTTAATAATTGTAGTCACTAAAAACTTATAAGTTAACTAACATTAATGTTTATCACAATTTATAATTTAACCAACAGTACATAGTTATGGTAGTTATCATATAATTTATATGACAGGTAAAATTCTAATAATAAGAATATTCACAGCATATATATATATATATACATATTTCTATTATTAGAATTACAGGTAACCATATCTTTTTTGCAATTTTTGTGTAAAAATACCTCATGTCAAAAAATCCTGTCAAAAACAAGTATTAAGACTCTCAACTATATACTATATGTTACAATAACATATAAAATTATAATTTCAACAATGAAGTATACATATCACAATACTATATACTTTATTAGTATTAATATTATGTTTACTAATATAATTGTTAAATTATATTACTAATATTCTAAATATATGTTTGTAATACCATATATATATATATTTAGAATATTTATGTAATTGAAATAGAAAAAGAGTAATTAAATATATTGTATCATACAATATCAGTGAAGTAATATATGTATTATTGTAACACATATTAGGATTATTACATAATATCTGTAACAAGCGCAGCGGAGGTAACCAACCACAATGATTATGTAATTATACCAACATAATTAAGAGAATGTCGGTGATAAAAACTTCACATTCATTATGACTGATTGTTTAGAGCATAGCTAAAAATACAATTTTATATATTACTGTAATATATAATATATAGTTAACAATTTTGATACCTGTTTTTGACAGGATTTTTTGGTATGAGGTATTTTTAAACAAAAATTTGTAAACAAGATATATTATTGACGGAATTTTTAACATCTTAACATACAATACCATACATACTGTGTAGTTCAATACCTATTTTTTTAACTTACCTGTCTCAAAAATACTATCTTGATAATAACATCCTAGTTCACAATACTACATAACTTACAAAAAATACCAAATTTACGTACTATATATTATATGATATAGTATTATACGTTGAGATATTAAAAAATCCTGTCACAGATAATTTGTTTACAAATTTTTGTGTAAAATATCTTATACCAAAAAATCCTGTGAATTGAGGGTATCGAAAGTCTTAACTATATATTATATATTACGGTAACATATAAATTTGTATTTTTAACACTACTACTCATATATGCTAATATATTAAAATAACTAATATTGCAGAGATTAAAACTTTAAAGTTCAAGTGATATTACTATTTACTGTATATAGAGAATTATATGAAGGTACTAATGATTTAAAATTTACGTTATAACACTTAACATTGTACACTTTAAGGTGTAAAGAGCTGGTATTTTTATATTTTGTATCATACTGCTAACTACGATGATATTATCAAGATAGTATTTTTGAGACAGATAAGTTAAAAAATAGATATTGAGCTACGCAGTATGTATGGTATTGTATATTAATATAGTAAAAATCCTGTCACATATGTTTGGTTTGTAAAAATCTGTGTAAAAATACCTCATGTCAAAAAATCCTGTCAAAAATGGGTATTAAAACTTTCAACTATATACTATATGTTACAATAACATATAAAATTATAATTTCAACAATAAGGAAATATAATAATAATAAGATATATAATAATATTATTATATTTCCTTATTGTTAAAATTATAATATAATATTAAGATTGTATTATAAATAACTATGTTTGTAATATTATATACCATTGTTTGTATGTTTATGTAATCAGAATAAGAAGAGATAGAAAAGGGAGAGAGGAAAGTAGAGAAGAATTATTAATTGTGTCTCTTGTGTGGTGAAGTTGATAATCACCTAATATTATTTAATACAGTTAAGTATTATAATTATTACAAAAACATGTAATTTTATTATGTTGAGTGAACAGAGAGAAACATAATAGAAAGTAGTTAACTACTCTCTATATATAGTCAATATAATTATACTCATTAAATTAAGTTTTATGCATTAAAATTGTATCGTTATTCCTTTCTGCTATTTAACTATATAATTAAAAGATACATGTATTTTATATTAGATATATTAAAATAACAAAATCTAATTCGGGTATATATATATATTATTCAGAACAGAATAAAATTATAAACGCTATAAACACTATAAACATCAAAGTAAAATATATCCAAGACATATTTTCGTTGCTTAATGTTTTTTATTATGGTAGTAGGGAAATATACAGTGTAACGTTGTATTATAGGTTTTAAAGTAATTAGTTACAATCTATACAATACAATATATTGTTATTTTAATGTATTATTGTAATAATAATACATAATGTTATATTAAATTACATAATATTTATGTAATTATCTAATCACAAAGATTACATAACTCTACTTGTACTATTAAGAGTATATTATTTTATGACTACATAATCTTTGTGGTTACTTTGCTTACACAAATATTATGTAAGTGCCCGAAAATAACACTTATTTTAACTTGCATATTACAGTATTATATACTGTGTATATAATAAAATTACATAATATTCGTGTAAATAACTATCCACTAATATTACATGGGTATTTTTGTAATGGAGAAGATATTTTACAATTAACATACTCGTACTGTTTTTACTTAATAATTAAGTAAACCAAAAGGTATATATATATTTCAAACCGAAGGTATACTGAGATAAGAGTTGTTCTAGATAATAATTATACTTTATGTTTAACATACTAACACTTATACAAACACATACACAAATGTTTACATTTCATATAATTTATACTTTGTTTTGATAATAAACACGTATAAATGTTAATTAGAATAATAAGATATTATGTCTACTTATTAGCGAGTGGAGAATAAATTAGTTTTATATTAATAATGAGGTAAAAGTACTATAAACATATAATGTTAGTAATAGTTACTATAATATAAGTATGTATTACTAGATGTTAATTATACATATTAATGTATAATATACATTATATGTGAAAACAAGTCACTACTTTAAAATGTTTTTATCCTAATTTTAATGTTAAGATATGCATATTTATTATATCAAGTAAACAATACCATTAAAAGTATAATTTTATATACCTTATATTACATAATATGTAGTTATGTGAAATATATTTTAAAATGTAGTGACTGTATATAATTTTACTGAATATAGTAAATAACATTTATGTCTGAACTTCAAAGTTTTAATCCCCGTAATATTACTTCTCCCATCATAACAGTATAAATGATGAATGTTATTAAAAACAAGTTTATATGTTAAGTTAACATATAGTACACAGTTAAGAATTTCAATACCCATTTTTGACAGGATTTTTCTAACTTGGTATATTTTTACACAAAAAATTGTAAACCAAACATTTTTACCTGTACTTCCAATATACAAATGTATATTAATATTATAACTACTACTACCATACTTTTTTATTTACCAGTCATATAAAATATATAATAACATATACATTAAATATTATGTGTTACTTAAATTATGAAAAAATGGTATCTATGTGTGTGTAATTAACACATTATATATGCATACTATTGTTATTAGTATACTAAAAATAATAACTATAATATATATTCTCTTTGACATAAAGACAAACTAGTATACTAACACAGATAATATTAAAAATATATGTAGAAATGTTTTTGGTTTACAAGTTTTTGTATAAAAATACTTCATACCAAAAACACTCCTGTCAAAAACGGGTATTGAAACTCTCAACTGTGTACTATATGTTACGTTAACATATAAAATTAGTGGAATAAGATAATTATTAACATAGTAATGTTAGGATTATTACATAAAATACGTGTAAGCAACCATCCACAATGATTATGTAATTAATCGAATGTAATTCAAACATAAATTAACAGTGGACCATATAATCATTGTGGATGGTTGCTTACACGTATTTTATGTAAGTGACCAAGAATAAAACACATAATTATTACAACTTACACTTATTAATATAATTTTATGTATCCATTTGTAGTAGTATTTATTGGTTGGTATTGAATATGGTAAATGTTCCTCTGTTACGTTACGTTGTATCACTCAGACAAATAAATAACAACTTAATGAAGTACAATAATGTTATATTTTAAACATGTTAACTTACTTACATAATATTATATTATATTATATTAACACTTGTCTAACTACAAAATATAATTATAAATATTACAATTTTGTATATTCACAAGTATAATTTAATATACATAGTATTAATAATAGATAATAGTATATTATATACTATTGTATTTTCTTTTCCTATCTTGTTTCCTCTTACCTTTTTTCTCTCCACTCTTTACTCATTAAAATAAACATTATTATCATAATGTATTCTTGTTTAAATATTAAAAATAGTCATGCAATATTAGTAGTTAGTGGTGTTAAATAACTATATGTAGATATTATTAGTATAGAAAGAGGTAATTACATATACAAATATTGTTAATATCACATAGTATTTTTAAACCTTTATCATACATATATCTACATAATTTATGTTTATCCTATTAACAGAAACATGTAAATTTGTTATTCCAGATAACAAATTTACATTATGTGTATCATTGGTATCGTAACATAATGTAAATTTGTTATTATCATAATTATATAATGTTAGTTATATATTATTTAATGTTAATGATATATTATTGTAATATAGATAAAAGGTTTTTACTATTTGATAATAGAGTATAGAAGATGTATTTATAACTCTCCTCTCCTCTCCTATCCTATTCTGTTCCCCATAATAATATTATACAAACATATTATTACTAAAATATAATTTTATATGTTATTGTAACATATAGTAGATAGTTAAGACACTTAATACTCGTTTTTAACAAGATTTTATTGTCATGAGATATTTTTACACAAAATTTGTGTAAAAATACTCACCCTCGTATCCTATACCAATAAATATGTTTGTGTACTACTGTGATATATGGAGAGATTGTATTATGTTTAAATATTAATTCCAGTATCCAAGTGATAATAATATGTGTATTGTATATATTTTTACATCTGGTAAATATTATAACAAGATATATTACTGTTCACAATATATATGTATACATTCATATATTAAAATTACTGTTGAACATATTTTTGTTTTACAAAATTTTGTGTAAAAATACCTCATACCAAAAAATCCTGTCAAAAACAAGTATTAAGTGTCTTAACTATGTACTATATATTATCATAACATATAAATTTGTATTTTTATTAATGCTTGTGTATTACATGTATAATATCTATTAAAAGTATTAAACTTAATGAGTATAATATTTACTGTAATACTTACATTACCAAATATGTTATATAATATACCACAAAAAACAATGTCAAAACATAATTGTGGTTTTTCTTAAACTCAAAAACGGTTAAAAATATGTTGTTGGATTGTAATCTTTATAGTTTTTAGTTTAGAGACATATTTTTAACCGTTTTTGAGTTTAAGAAAAACCACAAAAATGTTTGTCATTAACAATATAAATATGTGTCAATAAAGTTAAAGTAATGTGAATACCATATTGTTTAATAATAAGGATAAAGTGTGTTCCATTGGATGATAATTAAATCAAAACATGAATTATTTTAGTTATATTAAATTACAAGTAACACTGTTACAGTTAACAATATTTTTATTTATCCTCATGATGAAAGAAATTTGGATATATATACAATTTATATTTTAATATATAAACTTGTAATTCAAAATGCATTAAAAACAGTAATATTTATAATGTATATTAATAAGATGTAAATATTTACCGTTATTACATGTAGTAAAAATATTTCACTAAAACAATGTTGTTTGTACACTAGCTGGTAGCCATGTATGTTGAATGTTTATTTGTCACAGATAGATAATTTTTTGACAAAGATTTTTTAAAAATATGTAGTTCGCGCCAAAAAATTTTCGAAAAATACCTCCCAAAAAAATATTCCACCATTCATCTACTATGATCAACACGCAGTATATACATATGTCAAACAATATTTTATTTTTAATTAATAACATATTAATTACATACAATAATACCATACTATACCATATCGCACAATTACTATATTTATATAATGTTACATTATATATTCTATCTTTCTCTGTTGCATAATAAGTTTCATATGAATAATTAATACGATAACCATTATATATTGTTATTTATATAATACAATAATAAATAGACAAGTTTAATTTGTCCATGTTATATATATATATATATATTTACATATTAATATTGTGTTATAAGCAATAAATATACATTACCTATATATTT
>Ga0302300_1000456_pt1 | contig 28803 bp, 23 predicted proteins | sample III_Palsa_E1_1_FD_198756 | JGI IMG/M metagenome (GOLD analysis project Ga0302300, IMG submission 198756) | Peat permafrost microbial communities from Stordalen Mire near Abisko, Sweden - III_Palsa_E1_1 | ecosystem: Environmental > Terrestrial > Soil > Palsa > Peat permafrost | place: Sweden... | reverse complement strand
TACTATTATTACTATCACTATTATTATTACTATTACTACTATTATTACTATTACTACTATTATTACTATTACTACTATTATTACTATTACTACTATTATTACTACTATTACTACTATTATTACTATTACTACTATTATTACTATTATTACTACTATTATTACTATTACTACTATTATTACTATTATTACTATTAATATCACTATTATCACCATTGTAATGACTGTTACTGTTACTGTTATCATCGTTACTATCGTGCTCTAGTGTATGTGTATGACTGTCACATACATAAGTATAAATTTCACAGTTTGGGGCGTTAATTATATTGTTGTAAACATCAAAACAATCATCTAATACGTGTGTGTTCGTTCCCCTTTTTGTTATAGGTGCATAGTAAGTTAGAGCATCATGTATTGAGGGATCAAGATAAACTCTAACAATCCACGTAGGTAGTGCATCATTAACATTCTTAATAGTTTGCCAGATTGACACTAAGTATGATAACAGATGTGTTGTTTCAGGACTGTAATACCAGTATAAAATAATAGAGATACAATTACAACGATTAGTGAGTGTGTCATCCTGACAGTCAAAGATATGATTCATGTCATCTAAATATTGTTGTAGGTGAGGATTATCTTTATTTACCCTTTTCATATAGTTGATGATTACAGATGGGTAATACTTATGAGTATAATATGAGTGTTTCTTTGAATTAACAAGTTTACATTCTTTGGAACCAAATATAGAAACATTAACATGTGAAACAGAGAAACAATCATTATCTTGTGTTTCCACCTGTCTTTGTTCCTTTATTGTTTGTAACAAAGAATTATATTGTTTAGTACAGGAATTACCACTAACATGCATTTTAATGCGTGAAATTAAATACTATCAATATTTACTTACTTTGAACATTGATAATATACCAAATAAGTAGAAAGTAGTAAAGATAATAAAGTTGTCAGATGGTTTCAGTCAACTGTTTTATGATAGGGAGGGAGTTGATACCTATTACTCTCAATGGAAAAATTGATTTAAAGTTAACATAACTAGTGACAGTGTGGGTAATTAAATATATATCACATTCTTGACACATGACTGATAATAACGACATTACGTGCCAACAGTTGTTTGACACAATTGTTAGCTCATTGACTACTGATGATGATGATCATGTAGCATTGAAGCATAATGTTGATGTACTCCTCAATGCATATACCAAATATCAGAATGTGTTGACACGACTTCACGAAACTCTGAATTACGAACAGCGAAACAGGTTGTATTTGTTGCTACCAATTCCTCTGATTCCAGTTGACAAGTTCAACAATGAAATGTTGACTGAGTGGATTAGTAAAATTAAGGATGACGAGCAATCTTATGATATGGTAGTGGAAGGATATGATATTAGTCATACTCTCAAACGATATGTATGGTCACCCGAAAATCTTGATTGTGTGTCACGGCATCCAACAATCACTTCAGTTTACATTAAATGGTTGTCTGGTCCCAGTCCTGAATTTGGACCTAAGACTTACAGGCAAGGTTGTCATGCACCCAAAGATGCTGATGGTAACTTTCATGGTACAGTTACTTACTTCCACGCTCTTGGAATGGTTAGAGAGCAGGTTAGTTATCAGCATGGTAAGAAGTTGGGACGTGTTATCGCATATTATGATGATAGATATATGTATAGTGAAAGGGTCAAACTTAGGGGTGAGAACATTGATGCTCATATTCGTGAACGTTATTCATATAATGAAAACGGGAACTTAGATGGTGATTACCAAGAGTTTCACAGTAACGGTAGTTGGAGAACCATATGTTACTACAAAGATGGTAAGAAGCACGGTGATTATAAGTCTTGGTACGAAACACCTCGTAATAATGATCATGATAACAAAAATGGAAATAGAAAGGTCCAACTATTTGGTCAAGTGAGAGAAGTTGCCACCTACGACAATGATGAACGAGTTGGTCCTTATACCTGCTATGAGAATGATGGTAACAAGATTAGTGAGCGTGATGCTGATGGTCGTTGTACATCCTATTTTGAGGGATTGAATCCAGTCACTGGTCAACCTCTGATTCTTAACACTGATGATCCAACAACTAGTCCCAGGACGAAGACTAGTTACAATTACATAGTCGACCCGGAAACTGGTAAGCAACCTATGACATGGTGTGGACAAGGACCATTCCCTGATGGTACTGTTCTCATCACAGATTATACCATGATGGGTGAGTTCCTGTCACAAACTCGTGTACCAGTGACAGGTTTCATCTGTTGGTAAATGGTCAATAGTCTTATTTGCCATTGTTAGTATTTTTATATATTTCACCCAATTTTACACTTTGTAACCTAAGGTTACAAAAATACATTACATCACAACATAACATAATATTATTTTGATGATAACTCAATGAGTTATTAATGACTAATATGTTCGTTACCTTACATGTTAAACAATTTATATACTTGTATGTTAACATAATTAATGTTAGACTAGTTTGTGTGAGTTATAGTTTCTTGCATACTTAACAACTTTAACATATTTTAACTCTTTTTGTAACCCTAACAACTGTTGTTAGTATTTAAACTTCTATATGTTGGGAAGACCATTAAGTATATAATTTATGTTTGTTATCTATGATAATAAAATGTCTATTATGTTATACTTATTATTGTTTGTTATATTAAATTACTCACTATATCGTCGTGATGTATAATATGTAAGGTGTAATGATTCATCATGTTAACAATGTTAACTATAACCAAATAAAATTATATGTCCTTATATATCAACATGTTTAAGGGTAGTTAAATAAGACTAGACATATGTTTGATGGTAAAAGATAATGTTAAACATGTAAAAGTAATTATTTACTCGTTATGACTTTACCTTTCGAGAGGTGGAGTGGTGTGGAGTGAAGGGGTGAGGGAAGGGAGGTGGAAGAAGGGCATCAAACAATATTTTTATGTTGATTCTGTTAACATACTTTGTTCATGTCACATGTTTAATTTCTTTATTCACCACGATACAATAATTTAAATTATTATGTTATAATCTCAAACCAAATGTTGTACACTCAAACAATTAGGGAGGAGAGGGAGAGTTGGAATTTAACCCTATAATAGATAATGCTAAGTGGGTGATAGATAACACATGTAAAATTACAACAGATAAAGATTAAAACAATATTACATGTATACAAATGTTAAAATGTGGTTGTTATCCTAACACTTCTTGGAGAAGTGTAAATATAGTATCTAGTTGTAATATATGTAATATATGTTAAAATTACCATATTCAAGTCAACACATCATAGATGAGTTTAAATGTTTTGTGTAACCAAATTAATCTTAACTTATGGTACAATATTGTTTAACCAAAATAGTTCACTAACACGTAGTCCAAATGTTCACTAATATTATTACATCTAACTACTTTTGGAATATTTTGAATAAACATAAGTATACTGATTACACAATATGTCTGTTAAGAGTAAATACTTCTAACATCTTGTTGTGTTCTAATTTAAATTTTATGTTGTTTAGTGTCATCAAACATATGTTACTTCAAATAGTATATATATATATATATACACTGTTGTAAAAATACAAGTTAAAAATACAAGTTAAAAATACAAGTTAAAAATACAAGTTAAAAATACAAGTTAAAAAATACAGTGTTAAGTTAACAGTTATAAACACATTAACAGTGTGTAAATGTTAGGTTAATCTACCTTGGGTAGATTTGAGATACAATATCTTCACCAGAGTGGTAAGAGATGTTAGAAAAATAAGAAATAAGAATTAGAGTGTAATGCAACACATATAGGCTAAAATACAAAACATAGTTTAATACCTTCTCCCTCCCCACCTGAGAGGTAAAAATATAGATGTAGTCTAATACATTCACACAACATATACACATACAGTAAAACAAATAGAATTGTTATATGTATATAAGTATATATGTATCTCACACATATAAATGTGTTTTAGTTAATAATTATTTTGGTTAGCGTAATATTGTATACCTGTCGTGTTTTTATTTTGGCTGGGTAATACTATAAACTTAATTTACGAATCTCTATTCAGACAATATGTAACGGGAAAAAGTAGGTGTTAACTTATTTGAACAGTATATAGTTGGTTAATTGTAGTTGTTAGTACTTTAATGTACTAATGGATGAAAGTGAATTTTAAACAAGTGGATAAACAAAATGTATAGTCGTTTAATTGTTAATAATGTGAGTGTTCTAATGGCTAACAACTGTTTATCACCACAATACAACTCTAAGCTGACCTTTAGTGTAAGTGGTAACACAGTGACAGTGAGTCAAAGGGATAATAAAAATAGTAATAATAATATTATGAGTAACATGAAAATTTCAAACACATTTGTAGGTAATAAGTCTATTGTAACTATTGGTAACAAGACATTTATATCTGATAATCCTAATTCCAGTGTGGTAATGAATGGTAACACATTGTTCATCAATGGTGTTGAGATTGATCAGGAACAGTTTGAGGAATCAAGTACTTTGGTATTAGAAGGTTGTAAGTTTGAATACATTGAAATTGGAGGTAACAACAGTCTCACAACTAGGGGTAGTGACAACATGAGTGATAATTGCACCATGGTCACACGTGACAACTCACACATTGTCATTCAGTGTGACTATGATCTTCACCATGTTAAAAATCTTAACGTTGAGTGTCACGATCATAGTAGTGTTGTTGGATGGTATTTACTGGTAGATAATCTCATCGCAACCGCAAACGACTCATCTCGAATCAGACGGTTCCGTGTTAACCATCGTGCAACACTCAAGACTACACATGAAAACAGTAGTATTGATGATATCATTAGAATGAACGACGATGATACACTTATCATAACTGAAGGAAATAACATTCAGTACGACTAATACAACTGTAGTAGTTCATTATATATTGGTTAGTAATCTATCTCATCCAACAAACTACCATATTTAACATATTATTGTAATTAACATATTATTACACTTAACAAGTTAAGCATATAAACAATTTACTTCATAGTGAAGTAAACAAAACATACAAAATTAAGAGATTTGTAGATTAGAGATTGGATCCAATCCTGATCCACCTGTCATCCTAACTCTGTTTCCAGTTAACTTACCAGTGTATCGATCATAGTCATAATACAATAAAAGCTCACTAATGGTACCTGAAATTATAGGTGTTCCCCAATTATAAATTGTGTTCTGACCAACATATTTAACATTGTAAATGACATACTGTGAGTACCCATCATCACTATTTTTCAGTGGTAACACTACTGACAACACGAGAAACTTGTAGGTAGCAGTATAGTTTTTTTGTTCATCATAGAATTCATACCTTGTTGAGAATGTTATAATTGAACCAGCATTTGCAGTAGTCATGATTTCGGCAGTCAAATATTTGACTAATCGAGATAGTAGGGTAACTTAATCATCATTATTACAAGAATGTTTATCTATCATGCTGTAAACGTAATTAGTTTAAAACTTATTTCTATTTATGAAAAGTAACTGTTAATAATACAAACAAATGAATCCAGAACTCGTATATTCAAAAGTACATAACTATTACTCTCTTATTGGTGATGGTTTTGTATACCATGGTGATATTAGTGGTGAAGTTATAGGTAATCACAACAAGATATTTGGTAATGTTGGTGATGTGGTTGAGGGCAACGGTAATGAGATTCACGGTCACATCGATGATGGAGTTGATGGAAGTAACAACAAAATTTATGGCAATGTAGGTGCATATCTAGTTGGTAACGACAACTTCGTTGATGGTAATGTTGATACTGCCTTACGTGGAGACAATAACACTGTTACTGGTGTTGTTGGCTTCATTGAGGGCAATTATAACACTGTTAACGGTGGTGTTAAATCTTCAATCATTGGAGTGGGAAATGTTGTCAATGATGTAGTTTATAATGGTAACAATAAAAGTTCAACCAAAGTTAAAACTAAAGCATCACAACAGCCAATACACATTAACAATGAGTCAAATAACAAAACAATCGTACTTTCTGGAAAACAAACTGTTGGTTTTACAAATAAAAGACCACCCTCTCGCGAACAATCTTTGCCGACGACATTTATTCGTTCTGGTCCTAATACTCAACCTGTGGAATTAGTAGTGGCACAGATGGTTAATTTCCCTGGACATGGACAAGTGTTTGTTAAGACCGTAAAACAGTTCATGAGTGAACTGTCTTATGATGATCTCGATGAATTTCAATTAGGTCAATCTTATTTTGTGGAGGAACATAATCCACTAGTGGCCTATTATCCCCATGACTCACATAGTACATATAAAATTGTTACAATCATGTCACCACCAAGTAAAACATTATACGTAGACGGTGTTGCAACCGAATTTCCGTCCTTTAGGATTATTGTTAGACCAGACAGTATTACTATTATTTAACACTTGTGTTCTTTTCTCTTTACTCTACTTCTCTCCCATCATTCATCCTGTTCACTATAACTACAGTCATTTACCACACTATATGGTAAAATAACAAATTCTCTATTAACTGTACAAACACATCACAACATTGTCTCATAATACAAAATGATAATAATAACTTTGAATACCAGAGATATAAATATAACCATTTTGCATATTAGTTTGTGTACAAAGTTGGTAAACTACATAAAGTTGGTAAACTACATAAAGTTGGTAAACTACATAAAGTTGGTAAACTACATAAAGTTGGTAAACTACATAAAGTTAACTTGTTACCGTAGATTAGTAGTGTAAATATACATACATTTGGAGTTCTTGAGTTGATGTACCAAAAATTTACTGATGTTGAAAACCAATATGATAATGGTGAATCTGGACTGTCATTGAAACAACCTGTGACAACGATGGTGATGACAGTAGACACAAAACAGTCAGACTCACGAGTGATTGACAAGAAAGCAAGATTAGATTATACCTGTTTTTTATTCCCACTACTGGTACTTCGTGTATTTTGTTATTTTGGTATTATGCTATCTGGATTCTTTTTAGTTAGATATGTACACTGTGATAATGGAAATCCCTCTGTCACTTCAATTATTGTATTACAAAGTATGTTTTCCATATACTATCTATTTGATGAGGTACTGTTACTAGTTTGTTTATCACCCAAAGATGGCAAATTGTCACAATATGGTATGAATGTTAGAAATGTGTCTTTGACAGTTAATATTGTGTCAAAAATTGTCATCTGTGTGTTAGGATTGTATGTAGTTATTGGTTTCAACAGACAATATCTGTCTACTGATGGTGTACTCATTTATGTAATAGTTGTGTGTATTTTGTTTCTTTGTTTTAGTGTAATGTTATTGAGAAACTTCTACTTTGGGAATGGAAGAGACATGAAGATTTAATTATCTAATAATGTTTTAAACATACATTGTATGTTTAAATATAACGATAGTAAAACATCTATAACGTGCATTGTTTCGAGTTAGACACATGTTCTATCCTTCTAACTATCTATATCACCAACTTTAATTTTGTTATTATGATGATGGTGAGATACTAGTTGGGTGATGGACGCTAATAATAGAGTTATCATCTATGAACTAGTTAATATTTGTATAAAATTTATAAACTGGTAATATAGGCAGTATGAAACCTAAACATTCGAGGATTTTAGCATGCACCAACAACATTTTTGACAGTAAATGACATGAGGAACCAACCTTTGAACAGCTCCAACAATATGCGGAACAGTTCAAACTAAGAGGGGGGGAGGGGTAATAAGATTGTTTCATACATGAAAAACAAGAATAGGACACTAAACTGTACCATTTGTTTCCTGGTAATGTTGGTTACAATGGATATTACGTACTATCGCCAGTATTACACCATCGCCGGATTTGTGTTGTTGCTACAATCCATCTTTACCATCTACCATATATTCTGTCTTGTTCTTGTGTCAAGGATGACGAGATATTGTATCCGAGGTTATCATTGGTGCATTGGGCTTATATTCTGTTGTTTCATTCAATAAGGATTGTATTGCTACTGATGGTACACTTGTTTATCTACTGATCGTCTCTATTGTTTTCCTTTGTTTAACCGTCTCCATCATTGGACTAAGCATCCACCGTCTAGCAAACAAGTAACTTGTTATCCATACTTACACACATATATATACCACTACCTTCCTCATCCTTCTCCTCCTTTAAACACACATTGTATGTTTAAACATAACAATAATACACTATCACATATCAAAACAACAACATTCATGTCGTAAATATATAATGTTTAATCACAGTTATATAACTTTGTGTTGTAGATTATTATTGTTGTTGTTGTGATACAACTCAACCTAACTAATATTATCACTGTGAGTGATAATTTGGTTAATAATGAAACAAACTTACCTGTATTAAAACACCATTGTAAACTCTCTCTCGTTCTAACAAATATTTTGTATCTTGGAGATACAAATAACATTCTATTATTACATGATACATAATGCACTTATAACCACTGTTTGTTATTTATAATTATAATGAGTAATTTGTATCTCTATAGTATAATTACTATTTATAGAGTTGTAACATACACAAGGTTTACATTATCGTAATATAAATATTATAATGTACTACATTGTTAAACATAATTTTTATTACCTGTTATGTCTCCTCTCTTTGTCTTATTTCCAATGTATTTGTTCTTGTGATGTTTAAGTGTTACTTTCCAGTGTTATAATTGTATGAATATTACTCAATGTAAAATTCTTTCATGTCAACAATAACATATTCAAACCACATTAACCTCGTTAATGTTATAATTACACTACTGTCAATAATTTTTACTAGTATTAACAAAATTAGTTGTTAATGGTTAAGTTATTAATAGTTAAGTTATTAATAATCTAGTAATTTGATTACTGGAAGCAAAGTTATGCCAATTCGAGAATACAATTAAGTAAATTAGGTGTCATTACATGGCAATACGTGTAGGCAAAGATCCACAATATTCATGTAGATATGTTAATATATAATAGGTAATTATATGTGTAATCTTCATAGTGTTTGTGGATCCTGGTTTACACAAATTACTATGTAATTACATTGGTATAATAAGTAAGTAATCTGCGATACCCAAAAGATAGTTTGTATTAAATAACAAACAAGTATCAATACAATAAACACATGATTAGAATTATGTTCCAGGAGCATAATCAGATAATGTGAGAGTAATTACATGGCCATCTGTGTAAGCTGTTTGTGAGACTAAGTCTTTTCACTAAGTTTATCACAAGTAGCAGGCTGCGCTAGGCAATTATCCACAATATTCATGTGACTACACTAGTATCAACAGGTAATTATATGTACGAACTACATAGATATTGTGGATCTCTGTTTACACGTATTACAATGTAATAGCTCTTGAATTACAGGTTAACTGTCTGTAATATTTCAAAGGTAAATTATATTAAACAACAAGAAAATATCTATTAACTCATTCACTCAAACTACAAATAAGTAAACAAATACAAGAAAAGTTGTGGATACAAAAACACAATCATGCAATTTGAGTGTTATTACATGGCAATAAGTGTAGGCAAATATCCACAATAGTCATGAAGATATGATGGTGTGAAACAAGTAATAACACATGTGATCAACATGAATATTGTGGATCTTTGCCTACACGTATTGCCATGTAATTGCCCTAATATAACGAGTAATTAACATGTAACATCCCTAAGGTAGATCATAATGAATAACAACACACTTAAGTTAACAAGATTTATATACATTACAACAAAATTAGACACAAGATAGTACATATTAGATATGTACTGTATTAGCAAATGTGTATGTATTCTAACAAACATATGTATGTGAGAGGTTGTTGGTGATACTGTTCACCAGTGTAGTTTAATTACATTACATTACATGTTTGTTTAACGATATTACCACCATTATTGGATAATTGAAAGTAAACAATATTAAGTCAGATAAAAAAGATACAATGTTTACAAAATTCTTAATTGTAGATCGTAACAGTTTTTACTATAGGCCTCAGATTGAACAAGATATACCTGATGACACCATCGTTTATTATTTAACTAACTATAACAATAATGATCCAGATAATTACACCATAATGGATCTAATTGAGACGTGGATGGTGAACCCTAACGATAAGTACATTTCCTACTTGAAGGGTGTAAGATATTTTACATATTATGAGTTGATGCAATACTATCTAAGGAAATTCTGCCAAGATGGTATTAGTGGAGGTAATGAAAACAAGATTCTATACATCGATAGTTATCCAAAATTCTCCATGTTAGAAACGTTTTTGGATAAGATAGAAGTACTACTACCTTTGCCTCTACCTTTGCCTCTACCTTTGCCTCTACCTTTGCCTCTACCTTTGCCTCTACATATCGATTAATACTTCGGCGGTCCTGCTATCCCTAACAATTTAACACTCCAAGATGTATTACTGGATAACAACTGTCAGCTTGGTGACTTTTCTGTTGATCGTAACACTATAACTGTTAATTTTAATAAACTATTCCAACTCACTCATCGGGATCGTATGAATCGAGGACTCAAATGTTAGAGATAACGGCTTTCCATGTCCTGGTGCCATTATTAGATTGCCATTTGAACTGGTTAATACTCGCCATCTCCAATACTCAGGTCATGGTTTTAATCCCAACGAGTTCTACTCTGGTGAGGTAAAGATCAAATATTTTAACTTTAGTTACTATTCTGGTTTCAACGATGTATTTACCCAATTTGGTACCCAGTCCCCAAAATACCAAGACTATACAGACTTTTGTCGTTGGTTAAACCAAACAATTAACGCCCTCTCTGCGTTTATCCGCACTAGGGGAATAAGTTTCGTGGGATAAGAACATATCTACTGTTCTCCTCTCCTCCCCCCCCCAACGATCGCTAATACCAAAATATATGTCATGTCCATGTTAAAATATCATCGATACCAAAAAATGAACACATTGTTAACACCAACAATGAACATATACTATGTATATGTTAAATATATCTAATAAAGCAAAGTTGATAACTTAGTGTTATCACAAAAATGAATGGTACATATTATTTGTTATAACCCAAACTATAACAAAAAGGGGTTGTAATAACTAAACATTTGTTGATCACCGATAAGTACTACAAGTACAATAAAAGACACTACGATGTGGCAAACTTGGTTATTGTAGAATTAGTACCCATTGACTGGAATTGATACCATCTTAACATATGGTATCAATACTAGTTGAAATATGGATTACTAATCGTCTTAACGACGATGACAATAATTCACAGTCAGATGACAAGTACATATCCATGATTCTGGGTGTTAGACCTGATACAATCATGGATGAAATCATTAACTTATACTTTAATCATATGGCCTACAAATTTGGCATTTACACCAATCGTGTCTGGGATACTACTAACTTGAAAGCTTACCATCTGCTTAATGAGTTTCTGCACACCTCCATATCTTCATATCTTCATATCTTCTTCTCTTCTTACCATTATCTATATGTTCCATATACACACAACACAGTTTAGAAATCCAATTTCTAAAGCCATAATAGTAGCAACATTAACTAGTTAGTGTTCAACATGCAATGTCAATACATACACATTTATTATCTATATGTATCTTAAATGTACAGATAACAACACATCCAAATTACATTATGTAATTAAAATTACATTATGTAATTAAAATTATAGTACATTAATAATAACCAAGTTATTATAACCATTATGTAACACCTTGATAACAAGTAAACTGTAAATAAAATATGTATATGTTGTTGTTATTAATTTACACCTATATCTACTGTACTAAAATATAACAAGTGTATATCTATTATTTCATACAATTCGAATGTTTAGTTTGTAATTACAAATTACAAATGGTAAGTACATATTAACAACATTTTAGTATAGTGTTGCTAATTTATTAAATATTTATAGTTTCAAACACTTTATTATACATGACATGTTAACAATGTATTATTATTATTATTATAATAATACCATCATTTCATTAGGTTATTGTACCTTTCAAGTATACGAATTTTGGTTTGGTTTGGTTTATTGTTGTATATGGGTAAAATTGAATATCCCCATATGGAACATGAATAAATGCATACAACAATTAACATTAATGTTGGTGGATGTGGTGGTGGTGGTGATGAAGAAGGTGATGCAAAAAGGTTGGTTCAAGTGGCAACAGACAAGATCAAGTGATCCGAATTGTTCGCTAATGTAGTAGATATGTGTGGTTGTGACACAGTGTTAACATTCCCTCAACAATACAGTAATGTTGCAGATGTTTATATTAAATTTATTAATGATGATAGGTCTTGTATCGATAACATTAAGTTACCAGCAACTTTAAAATTATGCTTTGAACTGTGTCACTTCATTGGTCATCGACAGTTCTTTAACTTCCTCATGCAACAATTGTTTAATACCTGGTCAACAATTGCCAGTATTATTAACGACATGAATGATAATTTAAAACGAGATATTTACCTTCTTTGTCCTTATAATTTTCTACCAATTGATTACCAGACAAACTTAGCATTTCTTAATGTTTGGTATCCAAATCACGAGACAATTACGTGTGTTGAAGGCAAATATTATTTTACACAATGCACATTTGACAACAAGATGTGCGGTGCTAAACATTTAAGATTGGTTGAACCCAGATGTGCCAAAACAACAAAGGATGAGTTTGTTATTCATGGTACATTTAGAATATGGGGACACGTAGTTGATGATGATGATAATGGTTGTGATAATAAACAACAGTATCTTATCATTGAAGATAACTATATTCATGGTCTACGCACTAGTAGTGTGCAATATCACAACAATGGTAATGTTGGTGAAATTAACAACTATGACGATAGTGGTAAATTAGTTACGGCAGAAGCGTTTTATCCATCAGGAGTGAAGTATGCACAAAAGTATGTTGATCAACACAATAGTAATACAACAAACGACATCTGTAAACAAGTATGCAACTATTGGTATAAATCAGGTAATGTTAAATCAACCATGATACTGATCAACGGTAACAAACATGGTTGTGTTAGGAAGTACTTTGACATTGTCAATGATCATATCACTAGTGATAGTAATACTATCGATGATGATGAGATTTGTGGTCAAGGTAAGCATGTTAAGCGTGAATACCACTTTGATTGTGGCAAGGAGGTTGGTGTATTCAAAGAATGGTATTACGTCCCCGAAAATAAAACTACACAACATAAGTTTGAATACCATTTCCTTGATGAAGGTAAGTTTATCTACTATGAGTGGGATGTAGATGATAACCTTATGTACAACTTCTCATCTGATGATGATGATGATGAGAAGTCCAGACCAGCTATTTACACGGGTAAAACATTTAAACTTAAGTCCACATCAGGAAACAAATATTCCTTTGTAGACTAATTATAGTGACATTATACACTATAAAATATAACTTATGGTCGAGTTAATAAACACAATCTTTACTCTATTATAGAGTAAACATATCATTGGTAATTATTTGTACAATTGCAAATTACGTATAAACACCTACTACCCTCATCTATAATCTATTATGTTACTACAAACAAACACTTTATTGATCAGAAGTAGAACAAAGAAAGAGAGAGGATATAATAATTAATAGTTATTAGCTTTCTGATTACGTAAAACAAGATGTTTATTATGTTACATCATGTTATTTATTACTGATAATACAAACCAACATGTATTTGTATTTATATTAGTATTATGTTATTAACAAGTAGTAACGTTATCTTTATTAATACAGTAGGTAATTAACACAACAATTGTTAGTGTTTGAAACATGAAATAACTATTGTTATGTATTATTTATTTGTATGTGTTTAAAACAGGTTAACATGTTTAACATATTCTTTGTCATGTAGTAAAAATATACGCAGTTATGTTTATATAATAAACATGGATACACATTGTGAGTATAATATACATACATAAGTTACATCTATTTAATAGATGTAGAATATGTTGTTAATTATGTTGGGTGTTACAGCCTCCACCTAAAGGAGTTAATAGTTTGAGTTGATTGTTGTTTGTAATTTGGAATTACAAATTAATTACTAATCTGTGTATTGTTAACATAATTTTAGTACCATGTTAATAGTGGAACCAGATGTAATGTTATAGTCTTTAATTATCTTCTTATTATCCAACTCTTTAAGATCAAAGATTAATCTAGCCATGTTACCTATACTATCAATGAGATATTTGAGATGGTATATGGTCATATTATCACAAGTTTGTATTACATATTCTCTACCAGTTAATGACTTGATGATAACTGGAAAGTGGGGTTGATCAGACAGATCTTTGATCAGGTCAACATAATGCACATCGTTAGGATTTGTAATAACCTCACTTGAACTAACATTGTTTAAATTAACAGTGTTAGAACCATTGCTATTGTTACTGTTATCATCAGCGATAGTACAATGCCAGAATTGGTCATCGACAGTACCATACTTATTCTTGTAATTGGTTATTGTTCGTTGGTATCGTGATTTCCAATTGTTGTCTTGGCTCCTTAACAGGCTATGATGAACATAACAACCAAATTTATTGTGACAATAGTCATGATATAGTCTTGTTTCCAACAACAGTTCGTGCCAAAAGGTGTCAATAGCAACATTGGGTGAGATGTTATCATCCTCATAATACAGAGTAATAAACCTGTCAAACTCGAACAGTACCTTGTCATAATGATCTGACGACCAACCCTTATCCTTCATCATGTACAACTTAAATTCATCCATTGCCAACAATTTATTGTTGGTGACAGTTAACTGTTATGGTTATCAATTTGTGTTATAACAGTAATCACCATTAACCACATTCAAGAATGTATTACTATCTGGACTATATTGTAGTAACTTTACTTTCAACTACAAATTTTTATTTTACTTATAATGACATAAACACAACATATTAATTTAAATACTAGTAAAAATCCCATGTAATACATACAACTAATGTTCATTAAAATCAACACGAATGTAAAGTTGTGTAATCTTTATAATCTGGCATCTAAAATACTTGTATACGAGTGTTACCAATGTTAAACATGATAACCAAACATCTATCCAAGCAATGATGGTCCTGTAAAACATATATATATATATAAACAAAAGGATGCATCCTGTCTCCATTAAAACATCATTAACACCAAAACACACATTATTTATTTGTTAGACACTGTTGATACCAGTAATAAATGTAATATGTGTAAGTTAAAAATATTGTTAGTAACGCAAAATTGATAACTCCAAGTTATCACAAAAATATATGATATAATTTATTTGTTATAACCAAAATATAGTAAAGAGATTACAATGAATAAATATTTGTTGATCACTGATGACAATTACAAGTTCAATGAAAGGGATTACCACGTTTCAGACTTGGTCATTGTAGATTTAGTACCTATTGATTGGGATGTACCGTCAGAACATGTGGTATCAAATCTGGTTGAAACATGGATTAACAATCGTCTTAACGACAATGATGATAGTGATAGTGATGGTGATGGTAATAGTAATAATTCACAGTTAGATGACAAATACATATCCATGATTAAGGGAGTTAGACCTTTAACCAATGATGAGATTATTAACTTTTATTTTAATTGTATGGCCTACAAATTTAAAGTTTACACTAATCGTGTTTGGGACACCACCAATCTGGAAGTTTATCACCTACTCAAAGAGTTCATGTACAAGTTCAATATCTTACCACCTGTGCCACTACCAGATAATGTGTATTATGGTAAAACAGTTGTATTCATAGGTAATAACACTGTTGAAAATATGTTCGACAGAAATAATTATCACACTGATGAGTTTACATGTCATGGTGATGATATCACTATTAACTTTGATAGGATTGTTACCGTCAGAGAGTACAATTTTAATCCTGGTAGATTTATCGTTAGAAGACGTGGAAGTCCAGTTCCAGGAAAAGCAACACACTTACCGTTTACTTTAAAAAACATCGTTGAGGTTCAACCTGAATATGATGTTGATCCTAGAATTACATATTACTACAAGGGTGGTAAACTTGTACTTCGACTTTTCTCAATTGACAAGTATGAGTTTAACTTTGTCTATAATCGTTTTGATATTCCAGTGCCTCGTTATGACAGTGAAGTCGATCTATGTCGTTGGATAGTACAACTTATAGCAGGCCTAAAACAGGACATTATCACTAATGGTGTAAACTTAACTTATTAATAACTTACACTCCTCTCATCACTTCTCTCGTCATCCCTCTCATCGCTGTCTATTCCCTTCACCCTTAACATAATTTAGAAATCTAATTTCTAAAATGTAATATTAATGACGGTAACTAGTTAACATCCTATACCCAAAAATACAAATTTCTTATTTGCATATTTTGAATATGTAATAATAACATTATACATGTTACACTAGTGTGATTAAAATCACAATATAGTAATAATAACTAAGTTATTATAAATATTACATAACAATTCAATGATAAATAAAATACAATCAAAATATGTATTATTATTGTTTGTATATGACATATACGTACTTTACCAAATCTTAACAAGGGTATAATTGTTGTATAATTAAAATGTTTAATTTATAATTTGTAATTTGTAATTACAAATAATATATACACAAACAAATCTTTATGTGGTTTAGTATTTTGTTAAATGTTTTATATCTCAAGATGTGTCGTTATATCTACACCCTCATCTCTTAATAAACATTATTGTGATAATGACATATTTTGGTTAGGTTATCTTACTCCTTAAATGTACAAGTTTTGGTTTTGGTTTTGGTTTTGGTTTTGGTTTTGGTTTTGGTTTTGGTTTTGGTTTTGGTTTTGGTTTTGGTTTTGGTTTTGGTTTTGGTTTTGGTTTTGGTTTTGGTTTTGGTTTGATTTACTGTTGTATATGAGTGAAATTGAATATTTTTACCATAATATGGCATAAATGTATACAACGATTAGCATTAATGATGATGGTGAGCAGAGTGTACAGAAATTAGTTCAGGTTGCAACAGATCGGATCAAGCAGTCTGAACTGTTTGCTAATATGTTAGACCAATATGGTTCAGATACGATTTTAACATTCCCTCAACAGTATAATGATGTTGCAGACACTTATATTAAATTTATTAATGACGATACATCTTATGTTAAAGATGTCAAATCACCGACTATCCTAAAATTATGTTTTGAATTATGTCACTTCATCAGTCATCAACAGTTCTTTAACTTTCTAATGGAACAACTGTTCAGTACTTGGTCATTGAATTCCAAGATTATTAATGACATGGGCGATAATTTGCAACGAGAAATATATCTTTGTTGTCCTTATTTTTTCTTACCCATTAGTTATCAGACCAACTTAACATTTCTTAAGTTTTGGATTCCAAATAACAATACAACTATTTGTGTTGAGGGTAAGTACTATTTTGCACAGTGTACATTTGACAATAAAGTGTGTGGTACCAAACACTTACGAATTATTGATCCTAAATGTTCTAAAATACAAAACACAGAGTTTGTAACTCATGGTACATCTAGAATATGGAGTCCAGTCAACGATGATAATGGACAACAAATTCTTGTTATTGAAGATAACTTTGTTCATGGCTTGTGTATTAATAATATACAGTATCACAACAATGGTCAAGTTGGTGAAATTAACTATTACGATAGTAATGGTAGTGGTAAAATAATTAAGGTGCAAGCTTTCTACCCATCAGGAATGAAGTACGCTGAGAAATGTATCAAACGGCATACTTGATACACATGATGATGTATACAACGAAACATATAACTATTGGTATGAATCGGGGAACCTTAAACATACCATAACATTAATTAATGGTAAGAAACATGGTTGTGTCAAGAAGTATTTTGATGTCACTGATGATAATAATCTTGTTAGTAACAATAATAACAATAATCAAAACAGGTATGTTAAACGTGAATACCACTTTGACCACGGTAAAGAAGTTGGTGTATTCAAAGAGTGGTATTATGTACCTGAAAGCCAATCTACACAACGTAAATTTGAGTACCATATTGTTGATGGAGGTACATTCATGTATTACGAATGGGATATCAATGATAACCTTATTCATAAATTCTCATCTGATGGAAAGGATCAAAGGCCAGACATGTACTTAAGTACAACATTCAAATTAAAATCAACAGAAGGAAATAAATATTCCTTTACAAAATAATCATGATACCATATATACCTTATATCCCACACACACACCATACTTAGCAAACATTAACACGTATCAAGCATAAATTTTACTCTATTGTAGAGTAAAACATATTTAACGGTTCTTTATATTTACAATAAGTAGTAAAGAACATCATGACAAAAAAAGTATCTCCCTTGTTAAGGGAGAGGGAGAGAGAGGGAGAGTATGGGTAGGTAGTATTTTACTATCAGTAACTATGTTACCACAATATAACAAAAATATTTGTTTTGTTATATTGTGGTAATCGATAATAACTTTACAATTAACGTACATTTGTATTAATATTTATTATGAGTAAAGTTAACAATATTGTTGTTAATGTAAATAAAGATGTACTGTTATTAACTATTAATATTTTGAATACAAGACGACAATTGTTATGTGTTGTTTACTTACACATATTTGAAGCGACTTTACATACACATTTATTTCCTTTATTTTTTAATATATACTTATGTAATAATGTTTATATATTATAAACAAAATATAAACATTATTACATCTATTTGGTAGATGTAAATATATTATCAAATACATTAGTTATAACATGTTTTATGCCTGAGATGTTAAAATTCCAAACATGTATAATTTGTAATTCTGAATTACAAAGTAATATTATTTATTCTCAACATAATTTTAACACTAGGTGAATGATAGAGTCTGATGTGATGTTATAATCCTTAATTGTCTTCTTGTTATCCAATTCTTTACGATCAAAGATTAATCTTGCCATATTACCTAGTCCATCAATGAGATGTTTAAGTTGGTATATAGTCATATTGTCACATGTTTGTATTATGTATGTTCTGCCGGTTAATCCCTTCACGGTAACTGGAAAGTGGGGTTGACCAACTAAGTTTTTCATTAGATCAATTTCATTCATGTCAAAACTATTTAAATCAACCTTACTTGGACTAACATTACTTGGACTAACATTACTTGGACTAACATTACTTGGACTAACATTACTTGAACTGACCTTACTTGAACTAACATTACTTGGACTAACATTACTTGGACTAACATTACTTGAACTGACCTTACTTGAATTATCATCATCGACAGTAACCCAAAATTCATTATCAATATCACCATACTTATTTTTGTATTTGGTTAATGTTTGTTGATACCTGTGTTTCCAATTGTTATCTTGACTTCTTAATACACTGTGGTGTACGTAATGACCGAACTTATCAAAGCAATATTCATGGTATATTCTGGTCTCTAGCAAAAATTCATGCCAAAAAGTGTCAACAGCACCATTAGGTGAAATATTGTCATCCTCATGATACAAGGTAATAAACCTGTTAAACTCAAACAGGATTTTGTCATAATGATCTGATGACCAACCTTTGTCTTTCATCATGTACAACTTAAATTCATCCATTGCCAACAATTTATTGTTGGCGACAGTTAACTGTTATGGTTATCAATTTGTGTTATAACAGTAATCACCATTAACCATCTCCAACAACATACTATGTTACAACAACTTTACCTCCAACAATAAGTTATGTTTATGTTGTTGTAAGTAAAACAAACATAACTTGTCGTTCTAAACATTAGTAGAATTTCGTGTAATGTACAACTAAGAGTCATTGAAATTAACACAAATGTAAAATTGTATAATCTTTACATTTTATTGCCTAAAACATATACGTACAAATATTGTTATTGTCAAACATGTATTTAACAGATATTGGTGTTGTGTATTATACATACAAACAAAAATACAAGATGTCGTGTGGTTAGTTAACTTGTTGTCATTAGGGGAGTTTAAGTGTTGCGGACCATGTCTATACATTGGATAAACTTATTATTACCAACTACAATCCACACCTATGTTAACAACAAATTTATTGTTACAAACTTCTTGAGTTTCTAACTATAACCTTTAATATAATAACCATAAGGGATATTACATACCAATTTATAACTTAGAGTTACAAATACCTAGTTGTTATACAATGTAAAAATACAACAGTCAATACACTTTATATATGGTTATAAGTTTGTTATTAGTATTAATATACCAAAAGCTTGTAATTGTATATTATACCAAATTACAATCTAACACTTATTATATGGTATGAGGATGTAGTTTACAATACTTTCAAACAACGTTGTATTACTACTATCAACATAGTATATCAACCACACATAATATTATTATTTAACAACTTACTAAGTGGTAACAAACAAAAGTACAAACTCAACACAAAAGAGGTTAAACAGGTTTAGTTATACTTTTATGTTTCAACCACAATATTATTATCTACGTTGACATATTGTTTACCATTTTGTATGTTTTTAACCACATTAATAACATGTGGGTAAGATATGTTCATTACACAAGTGACATTTAAAATTCCAGACTAAACAAAGTTTACTTTACCATAAAGTAAATACATACTCTACTTATTGTCTTTTATATTCTTTACAAATAGTATCGTTGTTAGTCACTCAAGGACAAAAACTTGGGTAGTTACTTACTTTGTGTTCTCTACTTAACACATACATATATGTGTAGTAACACAAATACAATCTTGTTGTGGTAAACACTTACAATATTATGTACTTACATGTAATTATACCATTGTGAATAACTAAACTAACACAAGTACAAAATTGAATAATGTTACACATTTACTATGTAGACAAATGTCCACAAAAAGTCTTACTACTCATCATAACAACCAAATGTTTGTCCCAACAATGATATCTCAAAACAAGTACGAACAACAATACTTACAACAAACTGCTATCTGCTCACCTATGTCGCAGGAAGAACTCAACCGTCATAGACAATCCAGTTGGGATGATGAACATTCATCCTCGATGTCAAATCAAGCTAAGTTTGACATGGTGAAGAGTTTATTGTCACAAACATCTCAAAACCAATAATATTTACAACATTGTAATCATAAAAGATACTACCTTGTAATTCACAACTCTAATTTTATAACCCCAAGTTATAAATAAATGTTTACTGTTATGTTTATCATGAGTATACATATGTACAATACATTGTAAACAAAATTATAAGTCTGTTATTAATACATATGTCTTGGAGACATGTAATTATATAATATAGTAGTGTTGTTCAGTAACAACGAACTAAACATTCACACTATTATTAATAAGATAAGGAGTAGAGAACAGAGGGAAATATATAAGCAAAGATATGCATTATTGTAACAATGTTATGTTATCACTACAATAATGGAAGTTGTTTGTTGTGATTTATATGTGTGATGTATAAGTAATATTTAACAGATATATAAAAGAGTAGAGTAACATTTAATGCTTAGATAATGTTTAAATATTAAGTTGTGTGACAGTATTTACTTTATAATAAAGTAAACATATGTTAATACCGTTAACATACTATTTTGATGTGTATGTTAATTATTGTAAATTATTCTCCCAAACATAGATTGGTAGTTGGAATTAAGTGGTAATGTTTGCCAACTGATATTAACTTGATATGAAACCTGTTTGGGGTTAAGATTTAAGTATTCGCAATCAATCCCAGTTGTTTCTTATCTTCTAAATTTATTGTAGTTGATAGTGTTGTTGTAAGAATCAACAGATGTTGAGGGTCTAACAGATCTATCGAAGTGTTGCTGTTCAGCATGATGAGTAGGAACAGCTTTTAATGGCCTTATGGCCTCTTGGATAGCCTCATGTGTTTGTGGAATGTGCATGTTAATCTCCTCACCATCAATATCAATTAACAACTCTGGTTGTATGAGTTGTACTCCTGGATTACTCCTCCTCTTCTCCCTCGTTGGAATATATTGGTGTTCATCTCTATTCCACTGTTCTTTCTCCTGTTGTTGTTGACTCAATGATCGTCTACTCATTGTTTTTAAGTACCAAAATAATTTTGTTTTAATGTGTTTGCACCTAACATTATTAGTTGTTGGGTGTTATCTCATATGTCTTATACAACATTTTAAATGGTTAGAAGACAAACACATTCCAAGGATGCATAAGTTAAATTAACCTTGTTAACTTAAACTAAATACCTGTCTTGTGAAAGTTAACATGATCAGTACAAACTAGTAATTGTAACTCATGTGGTTAACAATAAACATGTTTACTATGATTATAATATTTTAACAACAGCTATTGTTATGTTATAATAATGGTTGTTATGGTTACAGCAGAAAGAAAGTTAGAAGATAAATTTGTACAATTCTATATGTAGTAAAGTGTTATGTATAATACTCTATTGTAGTTTTGTATGTTAAACATACAAATAGTATTAAATTATCTATACACAAACATATACAAACATATAACGAGAGATATTATTGTTTAATATAGTAAAGTAGTGAGTGTTTATACTAGTGATAGTTACCTTACTATAAGGTAAACGTATGTTATATACATATGTATTTTGGTTAACGATGTTTTTGTGTTTGCTTCAACACTTTCCTGTGTTTGTGGAATGTGTGAGTGTTGATTGTGTCACCATCAAAGTCTAGTGACATTGGAGGTGTGAGATACATCTTCGGAAGACCTGGTTTTTGAATGTAAGGGTAACCTGCTTCATTTAGCTGTCTCTCAATCTGCTGCTGTAAGTACTGATGATTCATTTAAAACAACACTATATTGTTTTACCTCAATTTTGTATTTATTGTACTTGTAACGTATTATATAATTAACAGTTCACATACACAATACTGTTACGTGTAATGTTTATTATAATTGTCATGACAATAATTATCATAATGGTTTTGGTAGTAAAACAGTTATTACGATAGGGAGAGAGAGAGGGTGGGTAGCAAAGGTAATATGTGTTGAGGGATTGATGGTTTTGAAGGTAGAAAATGTGGTAGTGTTAAAATTGTAAATGTATGTTAATAACACAGATAAGTATTATGTACTGTACATAATAAATGTATAATATTAGAAGTATTGGAAACAACATTTAATTTGTTATATTTATAGTAGATGTGTTACAAACATAGTAGTAGTAGTAATAGTAATAGTAATTTGCTAATAGCACAGATACAATATTAAAATTTTGTGTTGTTGTTATATTACCAAATTTTCCAGTAAGAGTTTAATAAAATTGTTGTGACAACATATATGTGTAATTATAAAGTTTGTTAGTTGTAATTACACACATATATGTTAAATATGTTAATGTTCTTGTGTATTATAGTGTTTATATAATATGTAACAATATCACCAGAATAACATACAATGTTAACAGTAACGCCAAATTGCTAATTGTACAAACCCAAACAAGTAAATGGTTATTAATATCTTGTGTTTTAAACAAACTAAACAACATAAATTATACATAATGGTTATGTATGGTAAGTATTAAAATGTAAAAGTATCTCGCATTTTGTATATGAACGTATATTACAATTATACTATAATTACCGTTATGATAGTTCCAGATATACAAGATATTAATAACCATTAACTTGTTTGGACAAATATGTCTTGAACTTAAGACCTTTATACATTGGTAACTATAAAGTGTGTGTTAGAATAGATGTTACATTATTCATACTATTTTATGTTGTGAATTTTTAGATGTTACTACATTAACATATCCAGTTGTAGTTAGAACATTAAATGTTACTATCATTAACTTTGTTGTTAAACACCAGTGTTAACTAACCATGTAATACATAATTATTATGTATTTTGTATTTTGTACTCACCTATGTAATATATGTTACAGGTTATAATGTTGTTATTTCCATTCAAGATAACACATGTTGTTATTATAAACTTTTATTGCGATCTTACTGTGTCATAAGATCTTTTCCAATAATATTTTTACTAAACTCTACAACAGTAGCTGTATTGTGAATACAATACACAATGTTAATTATATCTTATTTACAACAGGTGTAAACTTGTATGTATTCGAATATTTTAGACACTAACGATGTTTTATGTTAAACACAAGATCAACTGTATTTTTGATTTTTTAGTAGGGGTTTTAATTTGGAGATAAAAAAGATCTCATAACATGTCTAACCTAATAATTGTCAAGCAGTCAACCGTTGACAAGATGGATGCAGAAATACGCAGACTTCGACGGGAGGTTTATGAGTTAAACAAACAAAATGCAGAGTTGAACGAACAGATTACTTTTGAAAAGCTAAGGAGTAACAGTTATAAAGAATCTCTGCTGTCCCAAACAGCGTACAGTAAGTATGCTCCTTATCATAGCAATGAACAACGAGGTGTTGTTTCTAGTATCTACGATGAAAACGACTCACCATACCCTGTCAGGCATAATCCTGAAATGGAGTATGTTGACTGAACACATATACTCATATCTTCACACACACATATGTACATAAATATGTTCATCATATAAACCGCTATGGACATGGTTGTAATCACTAATAAACATAAGACACTTCACCACACTTTATTTCTTGTAGAAAGTAAGGAACATAAGTACTATTAATACATAATTGTTATGTATAACAAACATTAAATATAAGGAAATTATAGTTAATTCCAGTTGTATTTTGTAATCTAGTGAACATTATTATAGTAAGATAATGTTAAAGGAATTCAAGACCACAAAATAATTACTTTAACCAACTCAAACACATATTTAGTTTTAAACTTCATACAATAATTATGTGTGTGTACCGTTTAAAGCACTCAATACACAAGCAACTATAAACATTATTAACACATAAGTTTATGTTGATGATACTAAAACATTTAATTAGTATAATGTTGGAGAACAACAACCAAAAATATAACACTAATGTCACAACAGTTAACAACTCAAATAATACATAACAATTATGTATTATAAATGCAAAGTCTCATGATGCAGTTACATTAGTTTAACATTAGTATAAATACTTAACATGGTTTTATATACACTGTTTAACATGTTTTGACGATGCATACGTATATGTATACAGTTAAAATTTTACAATGGTAGCTTTGTCAGACAAAGTTAAGTGTATTGTTGGTATAAACAAAATATTATCTACCTTTGAATGATAAAAACAAGTATGTTATTATGTGATGGTAACAATGTTGTATTAACTGTCATTCCACGTGATTGGTATATTAACTGTTTAGTAACAAAATAACATGTATGTGTCTAATACGTAAATTACTATTTTAGTTAATTTTATAATATAAAAACAGTATAATGTCTGACCTAATGGTTATCGAACGATCAAAAGTGGATAGCATGAGACAGGAAATAAGTAGCATGAGAGAAGAAATAGATAGGCTTCAACACCAGATTCAAGTGATGATTAATAATAATCGTAGTAGAAACAAATTCATAGATCGGTTGTTTTACAGGGATATAGATAATCATGAGAATGTGTGGTATACAATACCAGTTAGAGAGAATATACAGGACGAGATAGGTGTAATCACAACTAATTCATATCGTGATAGAGATTTGTATGATAACAGTGGTAATTCTCGAAATCTACGATAAACACAAGTTATTTGTTGTTAATAACTATTCTGTAATTAAGAGATAAGAGAGTAAGATAAAAGAAAGATGTTGTAAATAGATGTATTGTTTTACTTCTTATGGAAGTAAAAATATAATGGGTATCATATAGTTTATGAGTGAACGGGTGTTGGACTAAAAGGGTTATCGTAGCTAATGAAACGCACAATATCCTGTGACACCTTGGGTTTTTGTTGTAATTGGTTACATTCGCAAGATAGGTATCTCAATGATTGTGGGAATCTACCAAGATGAACAAGTTTGTTATTATAAATGTAACATGTTTCTAGATTGGGTGGAAAGTTAAAATGGTGTTCGAGTTCAGTCAACTCATTATGAACAGCATTCAAGTCTACCAAGTGAGTGGGAAGGCGACCAATAGTTACCAACTTGTTATAGCTACAATTGAGTTTGGTAATAGAATCAGGTAGATTATCGAGATGTGTCAACTGGTTATGTGAGCAGTTGAAATGTTGTAACTTGTGAAGAGGTGGAAGGTTAATTTTAGTCAACTGGTTTGAACTGCAATCTAGCCACTTTAAGGAACAAGTAACAATACCAAGTGGATCGTATTGTTCATACTCTTGCAACAATTGGGATAGACGGGGTAGTTGCAGATGAGTAATTTTGTTGCTATGACAACACAACTCTTCCAGACCAAATGGCAAATTGTCAATGCGTGTTAGTTCGTTGTTTGCACACATTAACATCTTGAGATTTGAGAGTGACAGATCTGGTAACTGAGTAATCTTGTTGTTGGAGCAGTCGAGTCTTTTGACACCTAGTGGCAAATTCTTGAGGCTAGTCAACCTGTTGGAGTGACAAATTACAAAGTCAACATTTTTACATTCGACCAACCACATCGGTAGTGAATATAGTCCCTTATTAGAGACATCGACCTCAGTCACAATATCCACGTTGTCGGGTCTTTCAATTGATGTGTGTCTCATCCTTTATTGCCTAATCCTCCTCCATACAAAGATCAGTTTACGTCATAGATTGGTAAATTAATAATTGTTACCAATAACCAATTATTAATAACCAATAACCAATAACCAATAACCAATAACCATGTATACATAGTTTTGTTTATTATGTTAGTTATTAACTTACTGCCGGAATACAAATATTATAACATAAACTTATTATTGGTAATTTACAAGATCTAGTGGTAGAATATAACACATACAATATAAAATATAAGTACTTGGTATATTTAAATGTATTTTTAGGTGTGGAATTACCTTACCAATTAAACCACACTTATATGATTAGTAACTTTACTATAAAATGTTATCCGAGATAACATTGATAGAAAAAAACAATGTAGTTGTTGAGATAGTTTAACTATTGTTATTTAAGTAATATAATTATAATACAATACAAACAGAAATATAAAGTATAATATTATTTAAAAGGTAAATATGTTGTTTAATGTCATGATACGAAGGACATTTAAGAGTCCAATGATAATGGTAGATAGGATGTGTCATCTGACTGACAGTGGATTAAAGACTGGTAATCTAGTGTTAACTAGAGATTACCAATTTTTAAAACAGTACAAGTTACTTAGAGACAATAACTGATGCACAAGTAATAAACACCAACCAACTACAAAACATAAGACGTAAACTTATTGGTGAGATTATGTTGTTGTTGTTGTTGCGTGATAGTACTTTGTGGATTTGTTGTTATACTTTGTTTTACTTCTCACAGAAGTAAACATAATGGTTTGTTGATTATGGTCAACACATGTAAGGTTGGAAGGGATTACCATAACCCATAAAAGATATGCTTCCTTGTGGAATAACAGGTTTAGTTGTCAATTGGTTATGTTCACAATGTAAACTTTTCAATGACTGTTGAAAGTCACCAACCTTAACAAGTTTGTTATTGTTAATAGCACATGTTACAAGATTAGTTGGAAAGCCGCAATCACATCCAAGTTCAGTCAACTCATTATGATTGGCTTCTAACTGTACCAAACTGGTAGGTAGATGGTTAATACTCACCAATTTATTACGAGAACAATCGAACGTCTCGATAGAATCAGGCAAGTCATCAAGGTGTGTTAAACTGTTATCACAACACGTAAAGTACTTTAGGTTATTAAGTGAACACAGTGTAAGTTGTGTCAACCGGTTATCAGAACAGTCAAGTGTCGTGAGAGCACAACTGTTTGTACTTTCAACACCATCTTGTTGGGTACACTGTTGATTAGTTGGACTGGGCAATTGCAGATTGGTAATTTTGTTCCTGTAACAATATAGATCCTCCAGACCAACTGGAAGATCATAAATCTGTGTAATCTCGTTGTCACCACATTCCAGGTACTTAAGATTGGGTGGTAGAGGGTATGGTAGCTTGGTAAGCCTGTTACTTCTACAGTCAAGCTTACCAAGACGTGATGGTAAATTTTCTAGACTTGTAAGATTGTTGTTATGACAAATCAAGTAATCGATGTTGTAACATTCAGCCAACCACTTGGGTAGTGAACACAAACCCTGACCAGAAATATCCACCTCCGTCACAACATTAACGTCACTGGGTCTTTCAATCGTTGTATGTCTCATCCTTTGAGGACACTGGTCACCCATTACAAAAGTCAATTTACGTCATGTACACACATTTACATAAAGATAAATACTGTTTAATATAACGACCGATGAATTATGTATACTTAACATTATTGTGTTTATTAACAGATGTGTTAACTATATAACACATTAAACATTGTATACAATATTAACAATAATATCTGTTGCATGTTATTCTTCCCACTTTAATTCTAATCCACATAAAAATATTATCCATGATAATATTATAGTTGGTTATTTGTTGTCTCAACATACTTAACAATGTTTATACTTAACAATGTTTATACTTAACAATGTTTATACTTAACAATGTTTATACTTAACAATGTTTAT
>Ga0302300_1000455_pt1 | contig 28806 bp, 18 predicted proteins | sample III_Palsa_E1_1_FD_198756 | JGI IMG/M metagenome (GOLD analysis project Ga0302300, IMG submission 198756) | Peat permafrost microbial communities from Stordalen Mire near Abisko, Sweden - III_Palsa_E1_1 | ecosystem: Environmental > Terrestrial > Soil > Palsa > Peat permafrost | place: Sweden... | reverse complement strand
ATTACATTAACATATTACATTAACATATTACATTAACATATTACATTAACATATTACATTAACATATTACATTAACATATTACATTAACATATTACATTAACATATTACATTAACATATTACATTAACATATTACATTAATTTCTGTTGGTGTAGTAAACACATATAACTATCACTATTGCTATGTAACATCATTTAAAATATATTTATTGTTAACTGTGTTAACAATTATATTTGTTATTCATTAAATACCTGTTATAATGTGTGTAATCAACATATTATACATTTAATATTGTTACATGTCGTGAAGTATAAAGTGTTGAGTTAACACATACACATACAGACATGTAAACTCGTTATTACTATGTTTAATATGTATTTGTATATCCCAAGGATATATAATTGTTAATTGTGGTAGTGAGGAGTGAGGAGTGAGAGGATGATAAGGAGGTGTAATACAGGTATTAATACCTGTGACTAGTTTCGATTACTCGTTGAATGTTAATTATGGGATTATTCTCAATATAGAGTGACGAATACAACTTGCTGTATTTATCGGTGGTTAAGACTTCCTTACTGTTAATTACACAGCTACAATCGTGACTCTGATCATCAAGCAGACGATCAACATACTTTGAACAGTAACAATACACAATGTCGTATTCCATCTTAATTTTGAGGATACAATCTTCATCAGTATCGAATTTATCATAGTAGGTATGTTTGAAGTTCGATCGTACAGTTGTCACGTCATCAACTGTTAACTTGTTGGTGTAGTAAACAAACAGATAAGTATCACGATAGTAATCACAACCCATGTTTATATTGTTTCACAATGAAACAGTATCACATTTTTACACACGTTGACATGTATGTATTTTGTTTAACACATAACATATTATTTACTTGTGACCGCAATATCTCATGTGTTTAGTTAATTAACAATTTAATTTATGATCTATGATTTATACTTGTTGGTAAGATTCATGTCCATTTTATTCCTCTCAGGAAGGTTTTTAAGTTCATTTAGTTTATCAGCTAGTGAAACACACAACACTGACTTTCCAATGGAAACCAATTGATATGTTCGACTGGTATTGCGTAACATACCATAGTTAGTGAACGTAGAAGCAGTATACCACCCTGATTCAGGAGTGCGAATCTCAACATCAGTAATTTGTCCATTCAATCCATGTTTAACATTAATTTCTGTTGTAGATGGTAGTCCAAGTGTGGATCCGTCAACACCAGTCTTCACTTCATGTTCAACAATATTCAGCACACCATCCTTAACACCATTATTAACTTTGTTTTTCAATACCATCTGAATATTATCCTTTGCAATATTAAACTCAACGGTTTCACACTTAATTTTTGAGGTTTGATCCTCATGGTAAGTAATATTACAAGTACCCACGGGTAACGAAATAGTCTTGATATCAGATGACATTCTTCTTTTTGTCACTCACATAATAACGTGTTTTACTTTTCATATTTAACACATCTATGTGTCATTACATTATTCATGATAACATCAAATTACTCTATACAAAAAATATTAACAATGTATCTATATGTAAAGATAAAAGTATAGTAAATCTTCACACATAACACACACTTTGTTAATTTTTTTACAATTGTGGTATATGTTACAAATGTAAATATTGTTAAGTAGTAATATTTATGTTTCAATTGTTTAATAGTAAACTTGTAACATATAAATATGTAATAATGTTATATACTTCCATAACTGTTATACTCCCATAACTGTTATACTCCCATAACTGTTATACTTTATAAATTTAATACTTCACGGTGAAGTACAATTACCACTTACATGATTAATGAAAGTTGTTTATTGTAAATGTTATTAATTCATGTAATGTTTATTTTAGTTGTGTATTTAATGTTCTTGTTAGTAGTATATGGTATTTACATCTTCTAGGAAGATGTTATATATGTTGTGAAATTGGTTATAATGATTGCTCGAAGTTGAACACATTGTTGGGGTCAATGACATGTTTGACTAGTTGCAACCAATGTACATTGTCACGGTAATAACTGGTTAAGGCCTGTTCCCTTGATAAATTGTAATCTAAAAAGTTAACATATAGAGGAATGGTGTCTTGGTAATGAACCAGATAAGGTGTAATGGCATATAATGTTTGGTCAACCCAAGCTTTACTGGCTAATCCCAAGCTTTGGTTATCCCAACGGGTGAAGATTTGAACCCAAAATTTACTGTCTCGATATGGAAAGGCAGTTTGGTAACTTTTAACATTAGGGATAACACCACCCATCAGCAAAAAGCTAATACCATGAGTAGTTTCAGCTAAGTTCATCCTCTTAATAATAGTATCGATAGCAGTTTGAGGTAACCTACGTTCAGCAAAGGTTGTACGAATTAAGAAGTATGGTGGTCGAGCATATGAACCAGCCGACATCCACTGACATAACTGATTGTTGGTCATGGTTTCAACATGAGTGTTTATGGTTAAACAATCGAAAGGTGTTAAAATACACCTACATTGTTGTACGATATCATCATTACTATCATTAAAGTTATCAGGTATGTAAACTCCGGATATCAAAATAGGTTCTGTCTTACCAACTATGACCAAATCCATGGTAACATTGTTAACAAACTTGTTGTCTTGGAAGATATCAAATACCTGTTGAATTGAACTTCTATCAAAGTAATAAGAGAAGGCACAAGCTTTTGGTATATTGTAGACCTTAAACTCAAATAGCGTGACCACACCAAAGTTACCTCCTCCAGCACCTTTGAATGCAGCTAATAGTAAGTCATTATCATGTTGACTATCATGACTTAACCTTTTAACGTTACCATTGGCATCAACAAAAGTTAAGGCTAGTAAGTTATCGATAGCCAATCCATATTTACGTTGTAGAAGACCGAAACCACCACCTAATGTAAAACCTGCTAGCCCATTAGTGGCACAAGTACCAACGGGGAATAGTTTATTCTTTTCTGATAGTGCTTGTTCCAGAGGACCCAACAAAATACCAGATTGTACTATACATTTATGATCATTTAACAGTAAAATTTTGTTCATGTTGGACGTATCAATAACAATACCCAGGTTGATAACCGATGCTGCCACTTGAGCATGCTTGCCTGATCGAATGCGAAATGGTATATTATACTTAGTGGCAAAGGCTATAGTGTTAGCAATGTTATTTGTGTTCCTCACTAGAACACATGCTGCTGGGAACACATTAATTTCTTTATTGTAATTAAGACGTACTGTGTTGTACTCAACATCATCGGGATAAACAATTTGACAGTGTACCGTATTGGATAACTCTTTAATACTAACATTGTGAAGAGCCAATATTTCATTGAACACCCAACATGCGTTTTCCAGTGCTGCTGGTCTCACCAATATATTCTCTTCTGTACATGCCTCAGGTTCCGTTCCATGTTTCAAGTAACAATGACTGTAATCATGTCTCAATGATGTCAGATTATCTACTTCCTGTTTGACTTTCGCTTCGTCTAATTGCTCTACTTGTTTTACCTCATGTAATTTTTGTATCTCATGTAGTTGATGTAATTGATGTAATTGTTGTAATTCGTCTGATTGATGTGATTGTGATGACATCGTCGTCTTTTTAATATAATAAATATTATTTACAATAAAGTTTATGTTGATAAACAATACAAAAAGTAGTGTGTATAATCAGTAGTGTAATATAAACAATAACGTTTGTTGTAATTGGTAACAACAAAAATATTAACAGTAGGATACTTATCAGGTAAGTATTATTATGTTTAAATTTTTATAGTGTTTATGTTTATTTATCGAATTCTGGATTTTTGTTATAACCACAATAGTTTTACTACTTGCATAAATATGTTGTTGGATGTATTAATGTTTATGTCCTTTACCACGCACACACATCTGGGTTTACAGACTTACAATTACATGTATAGTTAACATAATATTTTATGTTAGATGACATGTTTCATCACTAAATTAACAATAATAATGTATTTATATGTATGGTATTTATTACTTTACTTGTTAAGTAAGTAAAAGTGTAACAATATGTGTCATGAGGAACTTTAACTTAGTTAAAATTATACAAACCATGTTTGATTGAAATAGACAGAAAAAACAACAATATATTGTTATACAACATACATGTTATTTTGTTTGTGTGTTAGAAACGTTTTGTTTTGTATGAGAACGTGTGTATGTTCCCTGACTGTAACATCATACAAAAATAGTAAGTGAGTGTAAACTGTGACACACATATAGTCATTTTATTATATTGTTTTGTATGTTGCGGCGGTTGAGGTGCATCGGCGCCAAGAATAAATTGATTTTTAGAGATGAATTTGACCACACCCCAACAGTTCAATGGCCTTTTGTGACCATGAAGCATATGTGCTAGCGTCCAACAAACAACCTTATTTGCAATACTGGCATTGGATACTGTGCAGCCTAAAATAAATTTATTTGTGTTCTTGTATCCGCTTGATATACATAATTATGTACTCTTCTTATATTAACGCATGTAAAGTATGCTGTAAACAACATAAAATTACACACATGTTAATGTGGATGTGTAAACATCTATTGTATATAGTCGATTAGAAACATAAACATTAAATTCTTGTGATATTTCTGGTATCACAAACAACTCTATTATTAACTTTATTTGACTTAACTTCCCTCCTTCTTCTTTGTGTTAGACATGTATTTGGACTACCACTTATGTCACTGTGCTAGTATTTAACCAATAATAACTACTTATACACACAAAAATTAAACTTGTAACTGCTCACTTACGTTTGTATAAAACTACATGATGGCCGTGGATAGTTGCCTACACAGATTTTATGTAATAATACTTGTATTAACAAGTAATTGTAAGTAAGAATGTTTAACTTATACTAGAGACAATGTTTACATTTACTTGTTAATACAAGTATTATTACATAAAATCTGTGTAGGCAACCAACCACAAATATCATGTGACTATAGTTAAATGTACTTACAATGGTACATTTAATTATGTTGATGACCATACTTATAATTACTTACGTGTATTAGTGTATTAACACAATGTTAATACCACAGTCTTAATTACCACCATTACGTAAATGTTTGAATATAAACCAACACTGACATAAACGGTTGTGTTGATGTTCATACATTTAGTTTGTTTATTGTATATTAGTACAATTACATAATAATAATATGTTTGGTTGTAATTTGTATGTATATTTAAATATGTAAACTTGTTATTGTTTTAACATGTTGTTGACTGTTTGATATAAATTACCGTTGAAAAAATTACATGTTAATTACTTGCTATATTAGAGCAGTTACATACCCATACGTGTAAACCGAAGGTGAGCTGCGCTAGGCAAAGGATCCACAACATCCATGTGGTTTATAAGTATAATTACTTGTTGCATACCAACACATTTCACATGGATGTTGTGGATCCTTTGCCTACACGTATGAACATGTAATATCACTTAAATTACCTAATTATGTTCACAGATTATAATTTTTCTTATGTGTTTATCGTTTTAATGTTTTGTTGTTTTAATGTGTTTATTATGATAATAGTATATTGTATACTATTCGTTTCAACTATTATGATAGAGTGTGAACAAACTCGTTTTTAACATAGTTAACATAAGTACTGTTAATGACAGTAATTACCAACATATTAATATTATTACCAATACTTACTGTAATATAACTATTATAAGTAATATCTATGGAACAAATGTTTAATTAACAGTATCCAATATTTTTTTGTTTATGTTGATGGGATTTAAAATTTAATACATAGCTTAGTTTCTATCGTATTATCTCTGTCAGTCCAATTATGTTGTAATATGCGAATATGTTGTTTATCTGTTATAACAGATATAAAATAAAAAGCAGTACGAATGGGATAAAGGACATAACACAATAAATATTAAAGATCACTTAATTCAGCTACTTAACAATAACAATAATAACTTGTTGTGTAATTCCAATAATATATATATATTTCCAAAACATATTTAGCAAATTTCTTAAAATATCCCATACATTAAAATACAGTAGTCTATTACTTGCAATTGTTACCAATTTTAACATTATTTTAATGTTTGGGATGTTTTAAGAAATTTGCTAAATATGTTTTTGGGAGTTATAACATCTCATGATGAATATAGGTGTTAAGACAATTGTAAGCGATAGATAAGATAAACTAAACTGTTTTATCATTTAAGTGTGTAAGTACACAATTATAAGCTACTTGACAGTAAGTTAAAAATATCTATTGCCCTCCTTCTTTCTCTCTATCTATCTCTATCTGTCTTTATCTAATTTGTAGTCTACTATATAACAATGAAAGTAATTCTCATTATGAACATTATTGTAATATTTAAATGTTATTGTAATATTTAAATGTTATTGTAATGTTTAAATGTTATTGTAATATTTAAATGTTATTGTAATATTTAAATGTTATTGTAATATTTAAATGTTATTGTAATATTTAAATGTTATTGTTTAACTGTTTAATTATTAGTAAAAGATATACATCCAGTTAACTTGTGCAGGCAAAATAAATGTTACTGGATAGTATTGAATTATATTGTTATATTGTTATATTTCATATTCACTACATGAAACATGAATATAAATAATACTGTTAGTATTTCAGACACTAACAAATATCTTTTATAACATTAATCAAACTAATGTTGTAATTTTACACAACATATTGTATGGTAACCAATTGGAATAATGTTATAACACACGTATTAACAATATTGTATGAAATCATGTAACAATGTAATGTAGTTAAGTATTCTGTATTCTCCCAACAAACAATATATCTTATGTTTCCTTATATCTCACCTTTTCTCTCTATTGTCTTTATTATTTTCTTTGATAGTATGTATGCGTTTTAAATACACAAATAGCAATATAAATATTAGGTATAGTTACCAGGTAACTATATTGTGTATATACAAGTGTACATACAAGTGTACACTTAACTATACTGGTGAAATTACATAAAATCTGTGTAACTAATGATCCACAAACATTATGCGATTATGTGGTTATGTTGACATTGGCGGGTCATTCATTCAAACAAAAGTATTAAGGATACCACATAATGTTTATGAATCATTAGTTACACAAATTTTATGTGAATGTCCAAGTGTGGATAATAACATATAACAATTTATGTTAATATTCACATAAACAAATATTATATATTAACTTATATCTTGTTTGAGCAATTATATAAAATCTGTGAAAATATAACTAACCACAAAATATTATATGGTTATGATTAACATTTACATCATACTAATTATACTGTATATTTCAATATACAGTGGGCTTCAATCATGATGAATTAACAGACTCCAATTCACATTATCTGTAAATATGTGTTCTCCTTCATAATGTTTTACTTTTTGGTGGTTAAACAATACTTATTTGATAAGTATTATTATTATTATTATACTTTTGTGTGTGACATGATACATCATACATTTATTTTTATACTTCTTACTGTTCTTACTATTTGTTTATTTTACGATTTTATGTTTGATTTATCATACATGGTAATTTACAAATTTACATTTAACAATTCAACTCTTTATATGAATACATGCAATTATTTACTCTTGTGTGTCTTTGATCTTCTTGATGGCACTGATTACGTTGTTGCGAGATAGCAGTCGTTGCGGGTCAACATGAATGAATTGCTTTTGGTGTAATTTAGCAATACCATGATCAACATCATCAATAACGATATAGTTTCTAGTTGGATTATCTCGCAACCAGTTGGCAATCTCGAGACCCCTATTGGCAGCAACACCGGTTTTATCGATGATGTAATCACTAAATTTGTAGATACCAAAAACATACTTAATGAGTTCGACGTCACCCACATACCTCCAATTGGAGGATAATACAATTTTAACATTTTGTGACTCACATTCTGTTAACAGCAGATTAAGATTGGTCAATGCTTCTATACTAAACAGTCTAACTTCTGCTAAGTACTCATGGAATGTTGTAATTTCACTACCTGTTACAGTAATATGTTGTAGTACAGGATTCAATACTGCTTCTAAACCTGCTCTCTGTAATAATACTCCATCTACATCTAGAAAAATAATAAGTTCGTGCATTGAAAAATGTGTTTCCTGTTGGTTTTTAATAATAAAAATCAATTACGGTAAATGTTTTCTGTACATAAACATCCCATTATTAACTATTTTTCATTCACACACACCTATAGTTTGTAACTTATGTACATAATTTGTAGACTTGGTTTGTAAACTTGGTTTACAAACCATGTACTTAAGTTACAACCTATAATTTTGTTTATGTAATTTAATTTATGGTTGTAAGTTACAACCTATAATTTTGTTTATGTAATTTAATCCATGGTTTAAGTTACAAACTATAATTTTGTTTATGTAATTTAATTTATGGTTGTAAGTTACAACCTATAATTAATACAAAATATTTTATTAATATTAAATAAATAAATATAATTGATCATACTAATAAAAATATTACCCTAAAATGTGTGATGTCGATGTTATTAACACAATTGTTGACAGTAGTAGATGTATGGGTTCAACTAACAATATTAATATTGTTAATAACTGTTTTAACAATAAAATTCATGATACCAACACTATTGACAATTGGTTATCATTGTGGAAGACAGGTATAAGTTGGTATAATACTTATCCGAAGACCAATGATTATTACAACAAGGAATTACACAAACAACATTGTGACATTATTTTAAGTGACATTGAAAGTGTGCATGCATTATTTGATGGTGAAATTAATGTGGGTGCCAGTATATTATTTGGTAAACTTAAAAATAACAAATACTTCTACTACAGTATTGCTACTATCCACAATTTAAGATATAGTGATTATAATATTGACTATCGGTATGTGCTTTTTGATACCAAAGAACAAATGTCACGTCATAAACGGTATCGTGAAACAGTTAGGGCAAATCAAGATGGTATTTACGCCTTCGAACCATAATAAAAATATTATAGTATTAATATAATAAAATAAAATGCAAGTTATAACATTTTAAATGTTATAATATACATACATACATACATTTGAAGGTTAATGTCTATAGTAATACTTATCAGTATGTATTACCCATATACTAAGTTATTTTATGTTGTAAACATTGGTAATTATTCTATATAAGTTGTAAACAATAAATAGACAAAATTATATGAGATATTACTGTATTAATATAACTAAAACAGTAATATTTCATATAAAGATGAATGATGGTGAGGATACAATTGCACAGGAGAATAATATGTAAGAGTGAGTGGGATGAGAGGGAAGAAGAGAAATCATCAAGAAATATATTATGATGAGATACATCATAACTAACATTAAATAATATAGTTATTATCCTAAGGATAATAAAAATTTAATTCACAATTAAATAGCATCACATAATCATGTTATGTTATGTAATATTTATTATAGGTAATATGATACATAAAGATTAATCTCACTAATCTCATTAATCTTATAATAAACAATATACTATCTTCAGTAGGAGCAAACCTATTATATTTATTAGTGTGTAATAACTTTTAATCTTACTGGGTAAGATTGTATTTTCTTCTTTGTCTACCAATTTTATTTGTATATAATTATTAAACACAAACGATATAAATATTGTTATGATGATAATTTGTTATGTGTATGTGAGTGAGTATTGTAATAGTGATGGATATTTTGATGGTGATGAATATGTTAATGGTGATGGGAGGAGGAGTTAAACCACGTTTTCCATATACAGGAGTCTTGGGAGACTGGAACCACTACTGTTACCATAGTTGACATCGATAGTCAAGTTCGTCTTACTACCTGAACTGTTGGCTGATTTGGATACCACAGATTCGATTAGCAATTTGAACTCTTTAGTCTTCTGCCATTTGACGAGAGTGTCATCACGCATTAAAATCATAATGTGTGATTGAGCCTCATCAAACATTGTGCTAGTAATAGCATTACTACCCTTATTGATGATATGAGTAATGTTGTTCTTAACGTTATCATCAATGTTAATTTCGGACACACAGCCTGGTTTAATAAATGTGTTATAGATGTTATCTGCATCCGTAACTGCATCTAAGATCAAATCGTAACCAGTTCGGTAATTGTCAACACTTTCATAAAATAGTACATTTTCGACTGACCACTGTGCACTAGCAAATTGCTTAAAACCAGCTTTCAAAGCTTCATTTTCAAAAATAGCTTCAATAACAGTTAAGTTTAACTTGTCTGTTAATTTGTTTGTTTTGACATCAACGACCAACATTTCATCGGTAGTTAACATACTATTTTTAGTAGTCAATGCTGTTAGCCAATTGAAGTAGCTATCATAAGTTAACAATACTGGAAATAGACCATTGATAACAGTCATAAACAAACTCATGAGAGCAAAAACCCAACGATAATCAAACCATGGTTCAAATAGGTAAGGGGCCGACATATAGGTGATACCCATGATTAATGTCACTGGTGTAGTGGCAACTACAGTTGTAATAAGTTCGAGTCTCATGAAAAATGGGTCTTTAATAAACAAAAGTTTATAAGTAAACCATGTTAGAATGACAGCAAAAACACAACTTACAATTGATGATGTCATAATAGCAATCCTATTACATTCATCAGCACCTGCACTGGATACTGATGAAACATTATCCTGGGGAAAAGTAAAATAATGTGTTAACAACATAAATAAACACAAATGTACAGACCCAATGATAAATGTAACAATCAACCTCACTGGTAACTTAATGAACTTGGATGCAATATTTGTCATAGTTGAAATATTACCTGTAAGTTTAACATTGTTAATTTCCGATTGAAACACAATCGTTGGTGTAGTTAGTAGAAAATGGGAAATAAAATAATACATAAAAGACATTGACACACTAATAATAGTACAAAACTTTGGTTTACCCATAATTATACTCACCGTTTGGACTATAGATAAGTAATAAAAATATACTAAATATGGAATGAGAGTAACAATATTTCTATATTTGATGATACGATGTTGACGTCTTTTAATTAGTAGTATAATACTGCACACCAACAGTATAGTGTTAATACACGCATATACACATACAAAGACACTCGTTGCCCACGCTGCTGGCTCCTCAAATGTAAATTTCACCATGATCAAAAAATAGTGTTTAGCTACCAACACTTACATTAATAAATCAAATTTATTACAATCACGGATTTATACATATTTACATATTCATATACATTCATATATACCCATGTACATTCATATTCACATACAACTTATAGTCGATTATAAATCTGCGTATTATCTTATTGTTTTTAGTCAAAAGATAACAAATTTATATACTTTTTACTTATATTATATATTATACGGGGTTGTAAATATCATGGTTATAAAATGTAAATAATGTAATGAGGGATAAGAGGATGATGAAGGAAGAGAGAAAATAAAATAGTTGTATATAAACGTTTGAGTGCTAAAAATCACATAAAATTCTTGTAGGCAACTTTCACCACAATAATCATGTGATTATATAAATATAATATTGTATTATACTTTGTTACTATTATTGCTAGTTACAAGATTACTGTGGTCAGCTGACCACACAGAATTTATGTAATTATACTAATATATGTAAAAATAAATAAGAGAAGACGGAATGGAGGGAATGAGGAAAAACTATTCACTAAAAACCACTAACCATTACATAAAATCTGTGTAAGCATTAAACAAATTCTATCCACAATGATCATTATGTTTATTAAATTATAATACTAATTATTGTATTTGGTTATTATGATCACAATGATCATTGTAAATGGAACTTGCCTACACGAATATTCATGTAATTGTAAAAATATTTGAAGATATGGAGGGAAGAGGAGAGAGAAGGGAAGAGGAGAGGGAAGAGAAGAGGAGAGGAAGGAAGGAAGGAAGGAAGGAAGGAAGGAATTAAAATAGAGAAGCAAAATGATGTAAAATGTTAAAAATAAGTAATTTTGAGTATTAAAACATGAATTTTTGTTTTCCTAATGAGTATGAATTCGAGGCTGAATACCACAAACTGTTACCAGATGAACCATATCTTGCAGAAAAGACGGTAAGTGTACTATTGGCAAAATTAGCTGGAAAGTGTGTTGGTGAACTTGAGTTAGATTCTGCTATAGTATCTGCGCTTGGTAAATATCATAGAATTCCTAACCTCACGGATGGTAAAACAACACTCGGTTATGATAGACTCATATTGAATGAGGATTATGATAACATTAGATATGTTTTATCCGAAATATCACACAAACATTTTAGGTAGGTAAAATTACCATTACTATTACCACTAATAGATAATAATAGTAATAATAATTACCCAGTTATATAACAATTATGTTTACATTTACAAAATGTAAATACGCATCAACCTGCTTTTTTATCTCCATTATTTCTATTACCATTTTTATTCTTCATTTGTAATATACATTACCATAATTTTACATTACCATAATATAAAAATTATATATTCAATCAATGACACGGAATAACAAAAAGTATACATTTATATATTTATTAACAACCATAATATAAGGATGTGGGTATTACGTAGATAAATACATATTATGTAAAATACTGTTATCATATATAATTATAAAATAGTTTTGACAGATTATGACTATTAATGATAGTCATTTTAATATGTAATTTTTCACAAATTACATGTTCATACAATGGAATTTGCAGGTTAAATATTGTTATCTTGACATTTCCACATGATAACAATACTGACTTGTTATTATAACTTTGTAAAAAGTGTTAAAATGGTGGTTGTTGTAATTCATCTTGATGATCAGAGTGTTTCGGTACCAATCAATAAAATTAAAAATAGTAAGGTTTTTAATGGTTTAATTGAATCATGTTACTGTAACACAGCTACTTCTGCAATTACAACTATACCTATAACTACTACACTACTCACATCAATAACTGTATCAAAAGAAGAAGAAGGAGAAGCAAAAGGAGGAGAAGGAGAAAAAGCAAAGATAGATGAAGAGTTGGATCTAGGAGCACAGGTGATAACAGAAACAGTGAAGGAGAAGGAGAAGGAGAAGGAGAAGGAGAAGGAGAAGGAGAAGGAGAAGGAGAAGGAGAAGGAGAAGGGAGAGGAAAAGGACAAGAATAAGGATAATGAGAAGGAGGAGGAGGGTGAGGGGACAAACAAAAGTGTACAACAAGATGTAGAAGTTGGAACACAATGTACAATACTTAACATACCATTTCCCAAACAGTATAGTAAAGGGTTCACACGATATATTAATTATGTGACTGATAATAAGCATGATGGTAGTAACGATAATAAGCATGATGGTAGTAGTGAGTTGGCACAATGTTTACAATTAGCCCATTATTTGGATGATGACCAATTTTTAACTATTGTACTCAAGTGTATATTTAAATTACCACTAGGTGAATGTAAAACTGTTATGAACTGTATACCAGAAGGTGTAAGCCAAGAACTGTATTTACATTATCCATTTACATTATTACCGATTGAATATAGACACAATATAGACTATGTTAAGAAGTGGTTACGAAAGAATAATTATCAAAAGTTAAGTGGTCCAGAATATCGTACTTATATCACACAAGCTAATTTCTCTATTAATGATGAATTGGTATCGTTAGAAACATACATTACAAAATCTCACAAACATAGTTTGGTTAAACATGGCATTCAACAAGATTGGTATTACTTACAATATTGTGGTAATGACAAGCAACGTGTTAATCATGAGTCACACTTCACCAATGATAAACAAACAGGTTTGCAACACACATGGTATGAAAATGGTGTAACAGCTAGGCTGGAACATTATAGTAATAACATTTCGACATGGCTCAAAACCTTCTACCCCACCGGTGAGCTGGCAACACACAAATTGTACACTGATGATGGTAAAAGAATTGGCACTTGGAAGGCATGGTATCCGATTGTTAATACCACTAATAATAATAGTAGTATAGGACAGCTCAAGTATGAACACAATTATCAAGATGGTGTACTTCATGGAGTTTATCGTGGTTACCTCAATGCTAAAACATATCGTAATAAGGGGGATTGGGGTATATTGGATGTTAAACTTTGTGACATTGTAGACTACGAGTACCAATTTGAACATGGTATACCAGTTGGTACCTTCAGAGAGTTTTGGCCACCAGTAATCGTTAAGGAACAGAAGGATGGGGAGGAAGGAAAAGGAAAAGGAGAAGAAGGAGGAGAAAGTTACTGTCTAAAGACAAGAATTAAATATGAGCATAAATTCTTCAAGGATAGGAAAGAGGAGCAACATCACAAACAATGGATCCTAGATGCTGATGGTAATAGTAAACTTATTGTTGATACCATTGTTACCCGTGCAAATGAGACATCATTTATTGTAGACAGTACACTATTTGGTAAATATGATCATGATGATGTAATTAGGTATAAACTTATGTAACCACTAATCTGCTCCATGTCTGAGAGGAGGATGAGGGGAGGGGAGGGCTACAACAAAAATTGACAAGTAATTATTATTATTGAATAACAATAAATCGCACATATATGACTGTTGAAACATGTAAATCTAATGATGAGTGTACACTCATCACCACACATTGATAATAATGTGTTATGTTGTGACATAAAAAGTAATGACAAACTTAAACTATACAACAGTAAGTTATTTTGTGACTTGGCTCAATATTGTAATACCAGTGATGATATTACTAATGTTACCACAACTTTCTATCAACAGATCAAACAAAGGTTTAACTGTGCTGCAGATGTGTACTTCTCTTATGCTGATATTATTACTATTAATAGTAATAACTTACCAAGTATGATTGACACTAGTACCTTGATGTCATGTTTTGAATTGTGTAATTACGTTGATGATGAACAATTTCTTGTTCACTGTGTTATTATGATGTTTGAACTGTTGTCATTACAGGATGTGATAAAGTTTGTAGACACATGTAAGGAACATATCAATGCCTATATTGAGTATAATGTACTACTTCACTATCCATTGTTCATGGTTCCTGACATTTTGTTTAACGACAAGAAATTTTTCGATGCATGGACAGTAATTAATAATTATAATGAGTTTATTATTGGTGACGATGTATACATGTATATCATTATAAGGTATGGTGATGATGATGGTAATAGACTAAACATGAAACCACATCACAAGTTAATAACAGATGTAAACTTCACTATCCATGGTACAGAATTGTCATGGTATTATGATGATGATTATAGCAGTGGAGTCAAAAATCATATCCATTTTGAAACACCATATGTGAAAGATTCAAAACATGGTATTAGTTATGAGTATTATGTGAGTGGTGAATTACATGCAGAATATTACTATGATAATAATTTATTACATGGCACTTCAAGAATATGGTACTGTTCAAATATTCCAGGACAACTAGGAACGTTAAAGTGTGAATGTAATTTCGATAATGACCAACTACATGGGCGTAGTATATACTATGATGGACAGGGGCAAATCACCGTCAATTGGTTGTTTGATCATAATACCAGAATTCAGTGATTGACCATATACACAAATATATACACATACAAATATATACATATACAAACATATACATATATATATACATAATATTATTTCATGTTAAAATACAAACATTCTAACTATGACAAGATAACCACTAATAACTTATACATATACATATATTGGATACACATGTATCTAATACAACTACTACATATACACATGTACACATATATACATATATTAGTATAATCTCTTATTATTAATTAATATAACAAACATATATTTTTCACATCAATACCTATGACAAGTATACTGTCAATTAGTTAACATTATAATATTCATATAAAGTGTTAATAATATTATATCTCATTGATTGGATGGTGTTTACAAAGACACACATATACATCTAGACGACTCTTTTATCGTAATTTACATGATTAACCAAATGTTATACATGTTATAAATTACAATTTGTAATTTACAATATATACAATGTTTATTATTTTATTTATTGTTATTAAACAGGTACTGTAATTGTACATACATTTGGATATACAAACAAAGTATATAGTAGTAGTATATATATATATATATTCAGTGTAAATACAAATAATGGATGTTGAAGGTGTCAAAGTGTCAGTACCTCATAACAAGTTAAAACAAAGTAGTTTATTTGCAGGCTTGATGACATACTGTCAAGACTGTTATGTTCCTTTTCCCTCACAATACATGAGTGTTGTTGATATATACATTGGTTATCTCAATGACAAGTTGGTTAATATTGGTGACGATCATAGTTTAAAAACATGTTTTGAGCTTGCCAATTTCATTGATCATGAACAATTCCTTACATTTTGTGTTAGTAGTTTAATTGCAACCAAAACACAAGACCAAATTGTTAAGGTTATTAACACTGCACACCCTGATGTGCAGTTGAATATTCAACTGCACAGTCCTTTATTTTTATTGCCTGAAGTGCACTTACATCCCAAATCACCAGTGTTCAAGTCATGGGTTGAAATCAACACCACATTGATAGATATTCATGATGACATCAACAATGATTCCATCCATGATGGTCATGAAAACATTAATAACAACATTAATAACAACATTAGTAATGAACAAATTGATCATGATAGCAATAGTAATAGTACTGGTAATAGTGTTAGTAGTGATAATTGTAGTGTTAATAATATTGGTGAACATAAACATAGTGGGACGGGGCAAAGTGGACAAGAGCAGGTGAGTGGGAGTAAGGAATTTGTTGTTGGTGTATATATTTATAAGTATGTGGTTTGTAGAGAGTTCGTAACAGTTAATAATCGTGACCATGAGGTGTGGACATTAAAGTCATTACGTAAACATAATGGTGGTGAAGTAGGAGAGTATAGTAAATTTTATTTGCATGGTCTAACGATAAGTTGGTACGTTAAAACCGGTTACTATCATATAACAGGTGAATATTTGGGTGGTAGTAAACATGGATATTGGACTAAATACTATCCAAATAGTGTGATTGTAACCGGACAAGGACAATTTAATAATGGTAAACGTTGTGGTAGATGGATACGATGGTTAAGAGTACCTATAAGCAATGTGTTACCATATATCGATATTACCATTAATGATAATGGCTTTGACGGTCATCACTGTGCTGTCAAATCATCAGACGGTAAAGAGATTATATACAACAAGATAACATTTAGTTGTCCCAGTAACTGTAATAACAATGATGTTAGTTGTCATGATAATAGCAATAATAGTAATAGTAATAATCAAAATGTTGGAGATAGTATATGTTGTGTAAACAACAGAGGTAGTAGATGTAATGGTATCTGTCAGCAGGAAGTTCAAGTTGTTGATGTGAATGGAAACTGTGTAGTGTTTGACTCAAGCACACTAAACATCGATTACATCAGTGCCTTGTCTATCATAGAACACGATCTTAACAGCTGTTTATAACACCATTATTACTACAATCTGTGGTTAAAACATGTCGTTAATGGTCACACACATGTTATTACACAACAAATACTAATGGTGTGTTTTGTTACTCTTTATATTGTAATTTATGTTACTTTTTATTGTAACCCTTTGTGTTCTTACAGTTCCATCCTACTACATGTCTAATATTGTTTCAAACAATTTATATATATACATACATTAATGTACTAACACACGTTAAGTATATGTATGTGTGAACACATGTGAATAAACATATTTACTTTGACACGGTCAAAGTATACCAGTAACATGTTATAACAATTTTATGTTGTAAATATTCACCTACCCTTAATTATTTGTGTTATAATGTAATTTGTGTGTTGTCACTAAATTATTTATTTTTTGGTTAAATATTTGTGTGATCAACACAATTTTACAATACCCACCATGTAAACACAATTCCAAGTTGTGTAAATATATATATATATATTTAATATAATTTACTTATATTATGTGTTGCGTAAAATATAATGTACAACATAATTCTTGTTAATGTAGTAATAGGATGGGTAGTTAACTATTATTGTAACCAAACACTTGTTTACTTTCTACATTTTAATTATACTACTCCCTATCTTCTTTTTCCTAATGAGTTAATATAAATGTTTTAATCTTGGTAATATATTCGATATCTTGGATGTCGAAAACAATATTTAAGCATACAATAGTATTAGTAATATTAATAACAAACAATAATAAGATATTTAAAGTAGAAGATATGAATGTAACCAAGTAAATTATATGCCATTACATGGCAATACGTGTAGGCAAAACATCCACAATACCCATGAAGATATGTTGGTAATTAATAAATAATTATACGTACCAACTTCATGGGTATTGTGGATAGTTGCCTACACGTATTGCCATGTAATCACCCTAATGTAACAAATAATTAACCTGTAATATTACAAGATGTAATTCATACCAAACTATAAAATAGATATTAAAACAACAAGACATTAAAACAACAAGACATTAAAACAACAAGACATTAAAACAACAAGACATTAAAACAACAAGACATTAAAACAACAAGACATTAAAACAACAAGACATTAAAACAACAAGACATTAAAACAACATGTTTAATATTCGATGTTAATAGTTTATATAGTTCTACCAGTAATTGTAAACAAATATATGTTGGGATTAGATACTTTTGTGTCAACCTACAATTTTTTGGTATATTCAAGTTACAATAGTAATTATGTAAAAATGTGTTAACCTAATATTGGCTTGAAATGTATTAGTTGTATGTGTATGTGTGAGGTTGTTAACTTAATATGTTAACATGTTAACATCTGGATCTGATAGGTATCAATATATTACATCATGTAATGTATGTCTATTATGTATGTAAATGTTAACTCGGTACATATCACTATTACACATAACTGTTTGTAACCACTTGTAAATATGTTGCTATTCAAGTACAATTACATGATATTCGTGTGAATCGAAGGTAAGCTGCGACAAGCAACAAACCGAAGGTATATCTGAAGGAGAAATGGCTATGCCAAAGCGAAGCTAGCCTCTGGCAAACCAAAGGTAGGCTGCGCCAAACGCAGTGACAAGCGCTAGGTAACAAACCACAAATATTATATAATAATATGTTAAATGTTTAAAGTATAAGAGAACAGGTAAAAAAATACACAAAGATAAACATTTCATGTAATTTACATATATACAACATTAATTTAAACGGTTACTTGTATGAGTATCGTTTATATGAAGAGATAATGAAAGATGGGATACAATAAATAATAAGACATGTTATAATTTTGTTTATAATATTACTACGAGTAATATTTGTATAGTTGTATAGTTGTTTTGGGTGAACATAGATTATCTTAGATACCACAAATTACAGATATGTTGTATATTATAAAAGAATGTAAAATAAGGAGAGAGAAAAAGGGAAGGAGGAAGAGATATACAATAAGAAGTAAATTTACACATGAACTAACTTACTGATTCTTTTAATATGTGAAGTATTGTTACTTCCTCACATTGGATATAATTTGTATTAACATTTTAATTAGTAGTATCTTTACATATGCAAAACTATCAATGATAAAGGTTGTATATTTTGTTAGTGGTAACATTATTTAACATATTGTTATATTCTTGTAGGTATTTGTATTTACGTTGTGATATAACGATATGTTGAATAGTGTTATTACAGTATTAATATTATTGTGGTGGTTTAAATTATTTTGTATAATAATACAAGAGAATGTATACTAGTGTAATTACGTAAGCAAAGCAGACTGCTTGTGATAAACGATAAACCGAAGGTATACCGAAGGTCAGCTGCGCTATACTGAGAGAGCCATAGCTGTGCTAAACGAAGTGACAAGTGTAGCGAAAAAGCGGAAAGACTAAGTCTCACAAAAGGCTAATATCTGTGACAAGCGATAAGCGCAGAGATAAACCGAAGGTTGGTCCCAACTGAGAGATGAGCTGTGCTAAACGAAGTGGAAGCGAAAGCAAGGATTCACAAATGTCATATGGTACTACAGTGTTTAGATGAGTGAAATTCATAGCATACAATGGTGAACATTTGTATACTAAGATGTAACAATATTGGAGTGGAGAAGAGATAAACAAGGTAAAAAAAGAGTAGATAAAACGAACCTACCTAACCACAAGCATATCTAGAGACTAGTAATAACTATAATCTCTATAGTAGTATAACTAGTAGTTGTACGGTACATATATTCTAAACACTGTTAATACCCAATATAATTTACAGCAATATTACCTAAATTTAAACTAGTTATTTATTTGTAGTTCTGTTGATGAACCTATACATGTTAGTAGTTTAAATATTATAGTAGCAAGGTGCAATATAAGAATTATTACACCTTAGATATATGGTAGCAAGAAGAGGGAGAGAGATAACAATTTATAGTAAGTAAGTGTATGTGTAATGTTATATCGTATCGTGTTGGATAGAGTGTTACTAACACATGGTTATCACTGAGTTGTATTCAAACTACATATTGGTTAGACATTTTGATTATGGATAATTACAAGTTTAATTTGTAATTGTATGTTATATACTTTATGTTATGTTATGTTATTAACATGTAGAATATATTTTGTTTAACTGGGGTTACAAACATATATGTTGTAATTGTATAATGTAATAAGTTACTAACAACTGTAACAGGTAAAGTTTGTATAATTAAGTTAGCACATGTAAATAAGTACATGTTGGTTCAACTAAATCAACCACGATCAAGATAATAAAGTTCTATATTGTATACCACTAATTTTGGTGACAGTAGTTTATTTAGTCTATTCATGATATGATAACAAGACTGTTGTATTTTTAATACATAATTTTGTATGTAATGTACATGATTGTTGTGGATTCTTGCCTACACGTATTGTCATGTAATCTGTACAGATTACAATCCTTGTGGTAACAAATAACACTCATCATGTATACATAGTATATTGTTAACTTAATAGAAGATATCCATGACAACATTATTGTTGTAATAATATTGTTAAGATTGTTAAGATTGTTTATGTTTGTTAATAAACACAATAATTGTCATTTATACATGTAAATGTTTTGTTATTAGTATTTATTTTGTTGTATGATTATGGTTACCAATACACATGCAGTATGAAAGGAAGAGGAGAGGAAGAGGAGAGGAAAGGAGGAAGGAGATACCAACACAACATTAATTTACACACATGTGTAAATTATACAAACTATATACCAACTAGAAATACTTTGGCGTAATTTTACATTTATATATTTTGTGTTATGAACAGTTATCCGATAACTGTTACTTATGTTGTTATTAACAAGTCTGGAGTTTCCTACCTTAAAAATATTATTACACCTAACAATTTTGTAACAGAACAAATTAATAATACAGGTATTTGGAGTATAGTATATATGTAAAATAAAGATAACACTTGTTTGTGGTTAGAAAAATTTGGATGACAAGTGCAAGAATAACAATGGTATATAGAGTTAAACATATTGTGATTATGAGAACCAAAGTACGATAGTATGGATAATTTTGTATTTGTGTGTTGAAACCAAACATATTATATGTATGTTAACCATGTATATAATACATGACAATATTTGTAACCTATATACTATCCAACCAAAATATTATTATTACCACTATACAATATATTGTTAAATACAACACCATGTTGTATTTTTGTAATGTGTTGAGTATTAACATATGACGTGAATGGTTACTTATGTTGCAAGATATAAGTACTACAACTAGTGTTTGATGTACTAGCTGGATGTTATAAAGTATGTTATAAAATATGTCACTCCTTAAAATATTAAATATAAATATGGTTTTAATGTTCACATTATGTCAACGTAATTCACAAAAATAAAGTACTTGACTTGCGTGACGTACTAACTAGTATACCTTAGTATACATACATTACACCTAGTATATGCAAAACCTCGTTTTTACATAGATTATGACAGATCTCATAAATCTTATCTTACTTTATTTTTACTTCTCTACTACTCCTAACAAATTTTAAATATGTTTAACATGTTAAGGTTATATACAAGTGTAATTTTACACAAGCATATAAAAATATGTATCTGCATATACTAAGTGTAGTGTATGCACGTAGTTGAGAACTAGTACGTTACATATGTACCGAGTTACTTAATTTTAATAAATACAGGAATGTTATAGTGTGTATTGTAAGCGACCTATAATACTTAATATTTTAAAATAAGATATTAAACCATGTATTAGCTAGTCTCCAGTTGATATATCGATACCATGGTATAGGGTATCTGCAGTTTTTGTTTTTTGTATGTTTTTTAACATGTGTATATCATGAGTTATAAGTATGATCTTTTAACCATCTCTTACAAATTATTGTATAGTTGTTAATTATAATTGGGTTAGTTATTATAGTTGTAGCTTATGTTCATGAGGTATTTTAAAAAAACCATATAAAAAACAAAAACTGCAGATACCCTATACCATGGTATCGGCATATCAACTGGATGCTAACTTGTAGCGTGCATACCAAATTACCTAATTTTGATAGATACGTAATATTACAACATATTATAAGCTCCTTATAATATTTTAAAATATACAATCCTACATCATGCAGCAGAATAGCTCCAATTGTATATGTATACCACACTTATTATACATTTTTGTATAATTTTTAAACATTACATATGTTTACACATACATATTTAACTGGAAGACAGTTAGTTATTCTTTTGATGACAATTGTGTTACAAGATATGTGTAAACTACAAAGTGTTGTAAACAAAGAACTATATGTTGAGTTAATAATTATGTTAAATTGTTGTTGTTTTAAATCCTTCACTTTGTGAGTGGTTATTTTAATCGTTATGTTACTGTGATTACGTGTCATCTTGTGATCAAATACATTAAGTGGTAATCATGGAGAGAGAGAGAAGAAATATATTTGTGACAATCTTATTACTATAGCTTTTAACCTTGTTGTTAATCTTTATTCCAAATAGTAAAGTATAATTTGTTGTTTAGAGTATATGTGAGTGTAATTACATAATATTTGTGTAGGCAACACTATCCACACATATTATGTACAACTATGTTATCTAAACAGATAACCACTTACAGAGTGTAAATTGTAAAGATAAAGAAGGTAGAGACAAGTTAACATTACAAACTAAAACAATAAATAGATTTAATGTGTGTTTAGTAACAAAGTTGCATTGTTAATGTTAAACAGCCGTAAATGGTTATCTATTGGTTAATGCAAACTTAAACTGGGTTTAAGTTTAAATAGTAGTGGTAGTATTTTATACTAAAATGCAACTGTGTGTTAAGTGGTGTTAACATAAAGTTTAATATTGTTGGTGTTAACATATACATACCTTAAAATAGTCTATACATTTAACATAATATTTATGTTACTTCATGATCGAAGATATTTACAGTGAAAAATATAGGTATTACAATAAACCTCGTATTGTGGAGGTATAGAATAACAATGGTGTTTTGTTGCTTGGTTAACAGCATATTTACAATTTCTTGTTAATGTTAGTGATCCAATTTATCTTATAAATTGGTTGTATACATCTTTATGCAAAACCAAACCCAAGTTCTAACGGATATAACCCATTTATTAACTAGATAAGTTGTGTTACACATGATGGTATAAATATGTTTTAATATATCCTGGTTGATATGTGGTTACCAAACTTGTTTACAACGACCAAGTCCAAATTACTTTACCAAAAACAATACACTTACCACTATTGTATTTCTTGGTAACACAACTTGTGGTTTATAACTTGTAACTACTGTTCATTCACACTTGTTAGCAAATACAACACAATGTTGTGTTTTATTGGTTTTGTAAATTTAGAACCATGTAACTATAAGTGTTAATGTTAGTGTTACAATCTATTGTAAATACCGAATTTACTACAGTCTTTATACCTGTTGATAGCCAATTTATCGTTGTATATAATATATGATGTTTGTGGATCCTTGTTTGCACGTATTGCCATGTAATTACACTTGTATGTTCAAACAATTGTTATGTTATTGTAACCAAGTACTTTTTTGTTATAACTCATACTTATAATGGGTGTAAGAGTTTAAATACATTTTATGAAAACAACTATGTTTAATACTAGGCTATTTACATGCAATACGTGTAAACAAGGATCCACCAAGTTATGTGACCCACCAAGATTAAAACACAAACAATCTCTAGTCTCAACTGTTTGTAGTTTACATGAAATGGAATATGTTAATACTTATCTTGTGTGTTGATAGTTGGTAACACTGGTATATCAACAGTGTAATTGTAAATGGTAAAATACAAATGTGTTAAGAAATGCAGAGATAACTTAACCAAACAGTATTTGTATCTTACATTAGTACATATACAATTACATTATTACTAGTAATGGTTACTAGTATAAATTGTTTACTTGTGTTGGTGTTGTTCATCCAATATTTGGTTATTGGTTACTAACCAAAAATTACTAACATTATGTGGTGTAGTACGTAATTATAATAATATGGTATTATCATACCAGTTTGAGGCAAAGAAAATTAGTATTAACATAACATTATTGTATAATGTAAAGTATATTAAAATATGTAATAACAGAAGGAAACATAAAGTAACATAATAAGTTATAACAAGTATATTTAACATGTCTTGTGTTAAAAATATACTGCATAATATCACAATCATGTAATTCTTGTAGTAAGATTAATTATACAAATGTTGTGTAATTATACTAAATGGGTAAAAGATGGAAAGAATGTAATTCTCTTACTCATACAAAAGATATTTACGACAAGGATACTGTTATAACAGTAAATTAATACTAACAATACTATCTGTTGTAATTTATGTTTGTTTATCTTACTGTCATTTGTAGTTACTTTACTATCCAAGTATAATTACATGATATTTGTGTAGGCAACTTGACCACAAAGATTATGTATTGACACACTAAACATTCGAGAGTACAACAGAGAAGGTTGGTATGGAGGAGAGAGAAGAGAGAAGAGATATGTAAATAAAAAGATAAACCCAACAACTAACACACTTATGTATTGTTAGTATAAATAATGTTTACATACAAAATGTTGGTATGAGGGTTATTGGTAATATTAACACTGCTAGCCATCCTCACAATCCCTCTTCTCTCTCTCTCTCTCTCTTTTCTTCTCTGTGTCACAACACTGTTTCTATCCTGTCCTGTTCATCCAATGACCTCTTTGTTAATTCATACAAACATTGTTTGTATGAGATAATGTTTACAATGGTATTTGTATGTATGGTAGTTAACGTAGATATTTCCTGTACAGTAAAATTACAACAAACTAGTAATTGTGTAACCAGTATAGTTGTATATCTATCATAATAACAGTAAATATCTCGTACTCATGTGTTTACAATATAACCGATAACATATTATGTTGGTTATGTTAACTCAAACCATAATGCGTGTTTAAAACAATATTGTTTACAATACCACTATCTATTAAATAACAATACATACATTAATAAGTGTTATTATGTTACACATGTGTAATACAATATGTTATGAACAGTCAAAATACTAAAAGTTATGTAAATATTGTAATACTGTGGTTTCTAATAATATCTTTCATTACACTTTGTAATGAATATGCAATGATTGATGTAGTAGATAATACGGTTACTGTTTCTGGTGCGTCTTCTTCTTTTATTTTTTAATACTGTGTATGATACACATCCATATTTTAAACACTTAAGTGTTTAATGTATCCATGTGATAGTAAAATTATGTAACAAGGATACAAAGTAATTACAGAGGAATAAAGACTATGAAGAAAATTAAAATTACACAAAAGAGTGGAGTATTACAAGTACCAATTATGGTATTGCTGTATTGGTATCTACTTGTTACAATATGTAAGATGTAACATTTTGTTTTTGTATTAAACAAGTAAATTTGCATAATAAAAACATATGGTAAAAATTCGAATAATACAAAGATATGTTAAGTATGATACTTATTGTTAGTACCATAGTGTGTACCCTCGTATAATATTACAATTAATGGTTGTACAAATGAGAGTTAATATAAATAAAAATAGTAGTGACATTACTACTACCATTGCTACACAAAGAATAGTCTGTACAAACATCATCTGTGCAAAATAATGTTAACACTACCTATTATTTGTATCATATATAAACATGTTAATATGTTGGATATACAATATTATGTTATTGTATGAGATGTAAGCAAGACACTGTGTCTTGTTAAATTATATTATGTTTGTTGCTATAATTATTACCATACAATAATAATTATTGTTATTGGTGTGTTAACATGTTATTAAATTAACATTATATTGATGGACTTAGAATTAAATAATCGTTACTTAATGCATAAAGATTCCCATGATCACTGTGGATCCTTGTCTAGCGCTTGTCACTGCGTTTGGCATAGCCTACCTTCGGTTTGTCGCTTGTCGCAGCATGCTACTTGTGATAAACCGAAGGTAGGCTATGCTAAACGTAGTGAAAAGACTAAGTCTCACAAAAAGCTTACACAGATATCATGGAGTTACACTCATAATTACTTGTTTAATGTAGTTTTTAATTCGATTACTAAAAGGTGTAAACAAAAATAAGTGTAGTATATCTCTTTAACTGTATTAGGATAATTCCATGATATCTGTGTAAGCAAAAAATCCACAAATATCATGTAACATTAGTTATATTTTAGGTGAGTAGATTTACAATATACAAGAGTAAATATTATTGTGAGAATAGCAAGAATATATTGTTTTGACTGGATTAGAGATTACACGTGTTAGAAGTACAACTTTGGTTCAATAAGTTGTTGAGTAACTACTGTAAGTAAATTTGTTTAGTTGTTTGATGTAAGTACATATTGGATGACTAATAAACAAAAGATAGTTACATCAAACAACTAAACAAAGGTTGTTAACATGCATAAGTAAGATATGTTAATTAAATTAACCTACTAACTACTTAATGTTGTAATTAAATGAGTGAAACAATGTTACTAATTTTACACAAAGTAGGTAATGTTTTGATTATGTGTTACTACAATATCGTATATATATATATATATTACATAATAAATTAACAGATACTCTTGTTATGTAATGTATACTCTTGTTATCTTGATTAACTTAATGTGTTTTGTTTATTGTTAATAAACAAGATGTATGTTACACCAATCAAACAGATATATTGTTGTTTAGTTAACATTACCATGTATTAATTAATATACAACACCACGTTGTATGTTATTGGTTTTTGGGATTGGAAATATTAAAGATTTACCATTTTACTTGTAATGTAACAATTAGACATTAAATATATGTTGTTAATTGTCTACATACAGATGTTTAACTTTAAAAGTAAATATTGCATACACCTTGTGTATGCATATAATTTAAGGTTAGTCATTACAGTGTACAATACAGTACTGTTTTTTGTTATGGAAATAACATCATTTTGTTTACATAATATATACATTACATTTAACTTTTCAGAATGACAAAAGTTACACTCGTCATAGGTTATCTTTCATCTATATATACTACACTTAGTATATGCAAAACCTACTTTTACATATGTTTTGAGGTATCATGTCTTGTATTACCACTTTATTTTTTCTATTACATCTCCTAACAATTTTTAAATATGTTTAACATGTTAAAGCCCCATATATTCATACCAAATGTTAAAAATATAAACAAATTATGTTTTGGTGCAGCCATTTCTCTCATAGTTATTTCCGTAGGATAGCTGTCAGTATTTTCTCTATCGGATATACCTTCGGTTTGCATATACTAGGTGTAGTATATGCATGTAACTGGAGACTAGATGTTACCTGATGCCAGGATGTTACTTTAAAAATACTAAATATTGTAAGCTACCTACAATATATACTACAGCTTTGCTGTTAATCTTGTAAAATTAAAGTAACATGATACAAGTTCTACAGCCTAGTCTCCATTCACTATGCCGATACCATGGTATAGTGTCTGCAGTTTTATTTTTTTATATGGTTTTTGTAAAGACAACCTTAACCATGAGAGATATATTTTTACCATCTTTACTTTTTATTATAATATTGTTTATTATATTAGGGTTAATTAAGTAAACTGTAGATGTATAAACTCAGATGATATTTTAAAAACCATGTAAAAAATAAAACTGCAGATACTATACCATGGTATCGGCATACCAACTGGAGGATGTGCTGTAGAACTTGTATCATGTTACTTTAATTTTATAAGATTAACAGCAGAGCTGTAGTATATATTGTAGGTAGCTTACAATATTTAGTATTTTAGGATAATTTGTTACACTCAGCACAGACTAACCTCCAGTCACTATGCCGATACCATGGTATAGGTATCTGCAGTTTTATTTTTTTACATGGTTTTTTAAAATATCATCTGAGATACACAGCTACATTTTACTTAGTTAACCCTAATATAATATATAATATTATAATAAAAAGTAAAAATGGTAAAAATATATCTCTCATGGTTAAGGTTGTCTTTACAAAAACCATATAAAAAAATAAAACTGCAGACACTATACCATGG
>Ga0302300_1000447_pt1 | contig 29049 bp, 21 predicted proteins | sample III_Palsa_E1_1_FD_198756 | JGI IMG/M metagenome (GOLD analysis project Ga0302300, IMG submission 198756) | Peat permafrost microbial communities from Stordalen Mire near Abisko, Sweden - III_Palsa_E1_1 | ecosystem: Environmental > Terrestrial > Soil > Palsa > Peat permafrost | place: Sweden... | reverse complement strand
AGGGAGGATGGAGGATGGAGAATTAATTTAAAGTTATTGAACTACAGTTTTTACATTGTTAGACTGTGATGGTGGGGGTGAGGAGAGAGGAGGGAGGGAGATGAAGGAGATGAAGTTCACCCTGATCGGAATACAAAACTAAAATACTGTCAACTATTTCAATATCATGCTCATCATGGTGGGTAAGTTGTAATAACTGTTTGTAGTTGCCAACATGGTTGAAACCACCACATAAATTAATGTAACAGTACAATTGCCAATCACGATCGTAATCATCACCATAAAATGCGTTATCATCCAAACCATAATCGGTAGATACTGATTCAAAAATGGAACACAACTCAGATAATTGTTTATCTATTGGATCGATAGTACCACAATTACCTTCCCACACTAAATTAATGATTACCACATTATTAGCAATTATATTATTTTTACAATATGTTTTAATATCACACCATTGTTTGTTTCTACTTTCAGATAATAAACATTGTGGGATTAACAATGTACGAGTTTGGAAATTGGCTTGTTGAGCACAAAACAAGTAATATTTACTGAATGATCTTTTGATGAGTTTATTTGCAGCCAGTTCCTCTTTGACAGTTTTGTATTTTCGTTCAATCAAGGTGCCATCAATAGCCTCTAAGATACATACGCTATCATAAATGATGACATCATTTGGTATACCACGACCAGATAACAATAATTTGTAATTGTTAATATCATCATAATCAGAAACTAAATGTTTGTAAGATTTATTTTTCCACATGTTCTGTTGTTGCTTTTGTTTGTTATTATCGTCATCATCATCATCATCACTACTATAACTAAACCAACCATAATGTAAAACTGGTTCTAGGAATACATTACATAATGTATCTAACTGTTGTACGTTTGGGTCAACCTCATAATATGTATGATTTTCAACTGTTTTGGTTATATTGTTAATAACAACCATATTATTAACACCATTAACAGTTTGTTTATGTTTACATATTATTTCCCATTTATCCTTCATCTGTTGGGTCAACTCATGATATGGAATTAAAATAGACATTGTTTCCTTTCCCGACTTTTGAGCGCAAATTAGGATATAATCCATATTTTATTAATGGTATTCATCATCTTGCAAATTAGCAAAAATATTCAATTGTTGATTATACCACATCGTATTATATTTAATATCATAATTTCATCTTGTTATATATATATATATACATTATCACTCATGACTAAAATAAAATTATCATCTACACATTTAGATTTTAATTTCTCTCTCTTTCCTTCATTACTTTCACTCCTTTTTATATACTTTTATTCCTTTTCACATACTTGTACATATTAGAATGAATACATAATATTTGTGTAGCACTACAAATTCACAATAATTATGTAAATATTAATAATTAACTATGTTAATAGAGTATTATATGTATAGTCGCATGATATTCGTGGTCAGTTGCCTACGCGGATTTTATGTAATTGCCTGTAAATTATTAACTATAGTTAAGAAACATAAGAATAGTTAAAAAACATAAGAATAGTATACCAGTTGAAAAGGCAGAAAAGTATAGATAGTAACTATTACAACTATTATGTTTTAATTTTGACTATGACAAATTTACAAAGTGTAACCATATATATTTACAATAATACAGTTGTTGAGAAACAAGATAATGAGTTGTAACACATCTTTACATGTATCAGTAAGAGTATATAATGATGAGGATCGTAGTATTGCTACCCTAAAATTATTGTTACCTTATACGACAAGTAATATTTTTAAAATTCGTAATAGTCAAGGCCCAACTGTACTACAAGAAGTTGTGTATTTTATCAAAGTAATAATACTATACAATTGTTGAATGAGATGAAGATTTACAAGTAACTTGTACTTCATCAACCATAATTACTATAAGATATAGTAATTGTAAAAGATAATTAATAGGTAAATAAATCACCATGACTTAGTAATTACAAAATAATAATAATAGATGATACTCACCTACCCACTCACTCACTTACCTATCCATACATTTACACATTCACACAATATAATGAAGAATTATATAATTGAAATTGATATTTGTTATAGTATAAATGATAAAATATCATAGTATGAAGGTAATGTGTACTTATTGTAAGTGGAGTAATTGGCTAAATTTACATCCTACAACTAATAAGGATGAACCTTGTCCAATTTCCCAATACCCGGGTGGTGGGATTGGTCTCACCTGTGATCAGAAATGTTCTGTTTGTGGTACTTCAGGATTAGGCATTATCAATGAAAATCTACATCAGATATATGGTGCACAACAATATCTCAACAAGCTTTAATTGTACATATTTATTTCGTTTAAGAAAATATGTATCCATATTCATAATAAATAAAATTTGTTATCAACCTTGGATTGATAATTTGTTATCAGTCATTACATATAGTTATATAAACATAATTACATATTTATATAATTTTGTGTTTTTGTGTCTTTCATCTATGATGTTTGACATCCTCAAGATGTCAAAGTAAATAATTATTGTCATTGTGTTAAAATATAACATTGTTAATGAAGATGGAGGGAGAGGGAGAGGGAAAGGGAAAGGGTATCAAATGTACTGTTTGATGTAAGAAATTGTTATTAATTTAACAAGTGTTTTGGTATTGTTTAATATTGTTGGGATAACGAAATAGTGGATTAAAAACAGTACTAGTATTGTACTCCATAATATTACGATTACAATTACTCTCATTATTATTATTAGTGTTATGTGATTTACGACAACTCCTTAAATTTGCATACGCATCTGTTTTAATAGTATTAATACTATTATTGTTATTAACATGATTAGCGATAACTTTAATTTGCGTTTCTTTTATTGTTTCCTGGTAAAACAAATTATCCACAACATCAAAAATACTGTCACTAAAAACTAATGACATGTATCTTTTGGTAGCGTAATATATACAATATGTAATATACATTCATTATTTATAACATCAAAATTATAATATGGTATAATATTACTAGTATAGTGAACGTAACATTAATAACATTTATAGCATTAATGGATGTGTTGATGGGAAATCATCCATTAAACTCGAATTGTTGTGTCAACAATACTATGTGCATATATATAAACAAAATTGTTTCGACTCATTTTGCCAGTTGATCAATCCAATTAATCTAACTATTTGCGTACAACAATCAAAACATACCAATGGTAAAGTTACTGGTTATATTAAATTTGTTCCAATGAGTATTTAACACATACAAGTTTAATATTTATACTACTTCTTCCTCTCATCCCCCGTATTTTCATACATTAATATGTCCAATCAACATATATTTATTTACCATATTACTATATTATAAATTATTTATTTACATGTCCAACATGTAAAAATACCATATATACTTTTTATATGTCAAACATATAAATTACATATAAATGTGTTATTTAGTTTGTGTGGTATCAAGTAATTATATTACAAATAAGATAGATTGTTATAGTAATTATATTATATATCTACCAATAAACAATTAATTAATTAATATTTGTATATGTAATTTATATGTTTGACATGTAAAAAGTATATATGGTTAGAAAATATTACTATTAGAATAAATGAGTAAACAAAGTATTATTATACATAGTATGTGTATATTTATTTCATATATGTAATTATATTGTTTACATGTTAAAACATGTAAATTATTATGTGTTTAGTTGTCAATTGTTTACAAAGCTGTATAATTTTAACACCTGGTCCGATATTTGGTTTGATGTCTAATTTCAAACAAACAGATATACCTGTAATTGATAGCCAATATACATATATGGTTCTTATAACATGTTTTTCTTCTGTAAGTATAATTTACATAAATAAATAGTTTCAACGTCTTGGGTTCAAGACTATACTTACGACATATTGATGCGAAAGTGACAGGGAACCAATAAGCAATACTAAAATATGTAGGTGTAGTGCAGTTTTGACATGGAAACAAAGAACCAAGTTTGACTTTTTCATCACATGTTAAACATTTCATACCAAGCGAAATATGTTTTCAAACATAAATTAGAACTTGTTGTTTTATTATCATAAACAGTCATTTCAACAATAACATTATTCCTATCAATATTAAACTCATCTCTGTTGAGTCTAGAAAATTTGTTGATGAAGTTTACATCGTATTCATCATATAACATAAAACCTGTATGGAACATAAAGTACAAAGCAGGATCAAACTTATCTTCAACATGTAAATTTGTAGACCAATTGCAATTAAGTTGTTTGGTCACTTCTGAGGATGAAATTGGTGTTGTATTTACACTATTGTGCATTTCATAATATAAACTACATGCATGTAGTTTATTATAAGTTTTATTATCTATATACTTTTATATACACAAATATTTCATTGATGAATAAAACAAAATAATCTAACCAGTAAAATGTTAATAATAACTGTATTCGTAATACTATAAACATTATATATTAAGTTATACTTATCAAATAAGTAAATATATTATTCACATACACACATTATTCATAAAAATAAATACACAAAGAATGTAGGAGAAGGAAAAAAGGAGAATAGTGAGGGTTAGGGATATAAAGGGAGAGGGGAGGAAGGGGTAAAAAAGTATTAAATCGTAGAATATAACATTATTAAACTACTTATAGGATAAGTAGATATTGGATAACAAACGTATTAGTCTTAATATTACTAATTTAAATGGTTAGTTATATTCCACCTCTCTTCCTTCTTTTCTCCCTCCCTTTCACCCAAATATTTATTTATATATGAGCGCAATTACATAAGCGAAGCAGGCCTACGGCTAACATCCGTGATAAGCGCAGCGAAGGCAACTAACCACAACAATCATGTAATTATTAGTGATAATATATCTATCCATTAATAGGGTATCAACATATAGTCACATGATTGTCGTGGTTAGTTGCCTTCACCGCGCTTATCACGGATGTTAGCCGTAGGCCTGCTTCGCTTATGTAATTGATAACAGTAAAAATTTAATTATACTGTTATTCTCCCTCTCTCTCCTTTTCCCTCTGTATTATTATATATTGATAGACAATTTATAACTTTATATCCTGTAATTATATATATATATATATTTCACACAATCTTCTCACCTCCATACCACACTAACACTACCACCATTACACTAAACATATTTATTTGTCAAACAAACAAAAATTAATAATATTCCAAATATAAGATTATATGTTATTCACCATAACAAATATAATTTTGTGTTATATAATGTGGAATAGGTTAAGAAGGAAAAGAAGATTAAACATTATTAAATTACTTATCCAATAAGTAAACTATATATTAGATAACAAAAATGGTAATTATAAAAATGGTACAATATTACTTTGATGGGGTAGGTGGATAGTAATTTTTGTTTCTGGTAAACCATTATAATGATTGGAAATGTATCATTTCCAATCTGGACTTTCTAATACATTTTTAATGTTAATTTTGAGATTGTCCATGTGTAGATCATGATCTTGGTAACTGATATGTTCGAAGGAGATTGGAATTATTGTTTCAATTTTACTACAGTAAATATCTAGTTTACTTTGTCCGATTACATTATCGTGAACTTTCTTACATATATCGTCCACAGAAATCTCCTTTGCATAATCCAATGGACTATTACTCTCACACTTGATTTAGAGACTCACAATCACTGGTATCATTGCTAACATTAACAGATGCACTAAAGGGTAGAAAATTATATATCCAATCAAACATTTTATAAATAACAAAATATATTTGTTTAAGTTTTCACATAATAGATGCTGTATATTTATTATAATTTTTTATGTTACATATTTGTTTGTTAAACAAACAAACAAAATATAAAGTGGTAAACGTACACTTATCTTCCCCAATCATGGGAAAGTAACTTTATAGTGTTTATAATAAATTTAGCAGTGACAAAAATAGTAACAAATGCACACACACAGATTCAACATATAAAATATTCTGTTATGATATCATGCATAAGATAAACACGAGAACAGTAAACATTATATATTATAATGTTATTATTAGTAAATTACTTATCGAATAAGTAAATTGTAAGTTGGATAACAAAACAGTGGCAATTACATAAATGGTTTAATGTCACTCTGATGTGGTAGATAAACAATAATTTTTGTTTCTAGTAAACTACCATAATCATTATCTGGAATGACACACTTCCAATCTGTACTTTCTAATGTACTTTTGATGTTATTTTTAAGGTTACTCATGTATACATCATGTTCTTTATACCCAATGCTGGCAAAGGAGAAAGTAATTAATGTTTCAACTTTACTACAGTAAATGTCCAGTTTACTTTGCTCAATTACATTGTCATGTACCTTCTTACATATATCGGCTACGGAACTCTCCTTTGCAAAGTTAATTGGACTATTACTCTCACACTTGCTTTTTTCTTCATTTGAAGATTTGCAGTCACCCGTATCCACAGCTGCAGTATTGGACCAAAGATTATACACCCAGTCAAACATATTTTTATGAGTAGCAATACTACTTCCCGATCAAATTTTTCATATGAACTTACATGTTTAAACCCACATATAAACACACATACTTATTTAAGTTTACACCACTAAGACATGTCTAACTATTATATAAAACTTGTTAAAGGTATACAATACCAAATGTTGTATACACTTATATAGTACATTTACAAGATATTATTATAAAAGGTGTTAAGTTTTAATGTTAATGGTTTTTATATTTAGATTGTATACTGTATATTGTATACATTCAAGTGTATATGTACAATACATATGGTGTATGACTACCACAATTTCTATGTTATAACATTTGTTTGTTGAACAAACAAAACTACATAATGTTTAAATATACAGTTGTTTCTCTTATTCATAAAAAGGTAATTTATGTTGTATATTGACCACATACAACATACATCGTTTAAGTAAGTAAATAAGCTCAACCGTAAGTTGAGAGTGTTATATTAATGTATATTGTCTGGGACAACATATATGTTATAATAAGTTTTGTAATTCAGTAATGGGGAATAAGCCTCCATAATTCTCATCTGTTTCAAACATAATGTAAACTTCATTGCTCTGTTCAAATGGTTCACCATCTATTTCAATGTTATTTGGTGGTGATAAACATGTTTCAACTGGTAAGTCAATAACTTGTCCATCACTGTATACATTTATTATTTTACTAGATAATAATTGCTGTCGTATTGTATTATAACCTATAAATGGTTTATCTGTTATATGAAACACAGTTCGTTTATCACCCAAATTTACCATTGATAATTGAGATAGTGATTGAGATGATGATACAATAGGATGATGGGGATAAAAGGGATGGACTGATGATTTGAGGTTGAAGTATTTATTGTTAATGATTGGAATAGGTAGTGTATCTTTAATATCACTCAGACACAAATTATTTTTATTATCATGTATTAATTGGTTGGTATCAACACATATTAGTTGTTTTATAATAAGCTGAACCAATTCATCCTGTTCCTGTTTAGTTTTTGACAACCAGGCATTTTTGGTTGGACATTGAACATGTTTATTAATAAATGCCAAACCATTAGTGTCATCAAACATTTGAGGTATAATAGTTAATGGATCAAAACCAGTTATGTAATTGTCATATAACGATGATATAACAAATTTAACATTATCCTCAGGTGTAATACCTGTTGTAATGTATATTAAAGATGATGGAAACATGTTATCTATTGTAATAGTATTTGTGTCAGTATGTAACTTTAAAGTGTAAGTATTGTTAACACACGATTGAATGATTTTAAGTTCTCTCACCCCGTCACCATCAGCATTAGGAATACAAATATACAAATTGTCATTCTCACCTGTAAGTACCGGTGTTAAATATTTATATACATTAGCATATGGTTTTGTGTTATCCGTTACCACAGCATTAATATTGTATTCACTATCATAAAACAATAATTGAATTAAGTCATAACCTCGCATCACAATATCATTACATATGTTCGTTTCACCTTCATTGTCACTATCTTCATCATTATCACCATCATGACTGTTTGTTTGTTCCTTATACACTTGTTTCTCTTCCCCCAACGTTAATGGTAACAATGATAATGAAGATGATGATGATGAAGATGAGGATGAGGATGATGAAGATAAGGATAATTGTGAAATGGGTGTTGAGGTGGATAGTGGGCTTAATACTGTATTCTTGATGATGTTATAACCAATACGAGATGTGAATCTCTTTGGTATATAAGTTGGATATGTATTAATACAGTCATGTATATAGGGGTAACAGTTGATGTCAGAATATAAGGTTGCATACTCAATGATTTTGGTATTAGCTGGAATATTAAGTTCAGCATGTAAATATAATAACTTACGAATATGGTCTTTAGTTTGAATATAAGACCATGATCTAGTTGGATTAGCGGCAAAGAGACAAGGGTGTGTGAAACTAGTGGTATATGTGTCAATTAAAATTGGACTAATATTTATCTGTATATTCATTAGTAATGGGGTGATAGTTCCTCTTCTATAATCACACTGTTGCCAAAAGTCGTTAGCTTCTAAAGCATACGCATAATCAAGAACGTGAATTGGAATACTGTGTAATGACATAAATGCGAATGATGGTGATTTTATAATGGGAATTGTGTGTGTTGTAACCTTATCATTCAACAAATAACACATGAAAGAGGGGACACACCACATATCATAAAAATCGGCTATATTAATCAAATCAACAAAATCGTTACCTGAGTCGGGGATTAACAATCGTGGTGGATATTCATCACTATGTTCCAACACTATTACTGTGTTATCATCATCTTGATTTGTAACACCACATCTGGATTTCAACACTGGTGATAATATGTAGTCATCAGGAACTGTATACTTGTCACCCTCAATTCGACTACAATCCACATCTTGAAGAGATAGAATCTTTTGACCTATATTCGCCACTATTAAATCTAACATTCTTTCGATAACTGTTTTCCTAATACTCAAATATATAATATCATTTACCGTGACCCTAATATATTATATCATTTTATTATTATTGATATTACATATTGAGGTAAAAAAATAACATTCAGAGAAGTAATTACGTAAACAGATGCGAATGGGTATATAATATAAATTAGAGTAATAAATATATATATATATATACTATAGGTTAAATTATAATTTAAATATTCTTTCGTCACAATGTTACATAATTAACATACATATTTCTTCTTCTTTTTATCCCTTAATCTCCTATTCGTTACTTCCAACTCTTTATTATATTTTGTACATTCATTACACATACAAGTACAGTCACATGCTATTTGTGTAGACAACTCTATCCACAATCACAATGTAATTAATAATTACATTAACAAATTATATTAATAATATACATATATGTATGTATAATCACATTATTATCGTGATTAGTTGCCTACACGAATAACATGCTACCGTCACCATTAATTTGTAATGGGTATAACAATTTATCTTATAATATAATATAAGATAATATAATATAACATAATGTTATATTTCTACTTTTTTGTTTCCGTCCTATTAACGATTTATTGTTATTCGGATTTACCCATCAGTCCCACATTCCCTTGAATCAAAAATATGTCAAACCAAGATTATCACCTGTATTTTTAAAGTGTACCAATATATAATTATATATTGTAGTGAGAATAAAAAGATTTTAAGGTAGAAATACATATTGGATACACTATACTGTATAAATACACTATTAAGTACCTTTAATTTTACAGGTATTTTTTGGTTTGACATATTTTCAACCAAAACCAAAAATACATCAAACCAGGATTTACCTGTAATTATAAAGTAAGATAATATATAATTATATATTGTAGTGAGGATAAAAAGATTTTAAGGTAGAAATACATATTGGATACACTATATGCTATAGCAATGTATTGCTTACCTTTAATTTTACAGGTATTTTTTGGTTTGACATATTTTCAACCAAAACCAAAAATACATCAAACTAAGATTTACCTGTAATTATAAAGTATACCAATATATAATTGTATATTGTAGTGAGGATAAAAAGGTTTTAAGGTAGAAATACATATTGGATACACTATATTCTATAGCAATGTATTGCCCACCTTTAATTTTACAGATATTTTTTGGTTTGACATATTTTCAACCAAAACCAAAAATATGTCAAACCAAAAAATACCTGTAAAATTAAAGGTATTCAATATGTGTATATATATAATAGTTAATAAGTATAAAAAGGTTTTATACTAAAAATGGAGGTATTGAATACGCTATATTATATAAGATTATATAGTGTTATATTGCTTACCTTTATTTTTATAAGTAAAAGTTTGGTATGATATATTTTCTCACCCAAACCAAAACAAAAAAATGTTATTGCAATGAGAAGACAGAAAGAGATGATTAGATTGTTAACCATTAACGGGTGTAAAAATTATTCTACACTAAAATAAGATTATGTAATTATATTAATAAATATCTTTACTACTTTTATAGATAATATCTATATATAGTTGTATATTAATTCATTAATTCATTCATCTATAATAATATATATATATATATATTATTATAGATGAATGTATATATTATGTATCAAACGTATCACATGATGATATTCGTGACGATATTTTGTTACATTATTAATACATAAAATGAATATTAATTCACACTATATCATCCATAATAAATGTCAATATCTGAAGAGTCGTCGTGTCGTAAATCTGACAACTCTTCATATACTGACAACAATCGTGTGACGTATATTATCGTTAATAACGATGATAATACTGTTACCAAAAGGCAATCGTTCCGTACTGGTTGCATTGAAATGGCAATCTACAGAAAAATTAGATTGGAGTGGCTATTTACCTATTGTAATGTGATTGAATCAAGTGAGTCAAGTGAGCCAAGTGACTCAGGTGAATTGAACAGGTTAAGTGAACTCAATATTCTAAAAGATAAAATAATATTAGGGGTTGAAGGACACAGTAATATATTAAAGCCCAGTTCAGCAGCAGCGTGGTTAGAAATAGATATGGAAACAGGTAATAGTAAAATTGGTGTGAATATTACAACACCCAAAATGAACACTGTTGATAGGGAACATGTTGGGGCTAGAGGTATAAGTAAGTGGTTATCAGACATGGTAGCAGCCATTACATATCTTGACAGTTTGCATATTTACCAAAATGACATTAAATTGTCTAATATATTGTATGATGCAAGTACTGATAACTATTTATTGTTTGACTTTGATTTTGCCACCTTTGGCACTGATTCCCTACAGTACAGGTGGTGTTCATACCAAACTATGGCACCTGAGGTTTTGCAGCGCAATTACCGTAATCAGAAAAACATTATTATAGATAGCAAGTCAGAGGTATATTCACTGGGTATGGTTTTGTATCACATCATTACCGGTGTGCAACCATTGTATGTCGATGATAATGATATTGGAACAAATTACAATTTTATGATCAAGTCACGCAAAGACAGAGTATGGTTAGAGTACATAAAAACCAGCAAGTATTATGATCTTATTGAAGGTATGACTCGCCTTGATCCCCAAGAACGTATTCCATTATCGGATATAATTCATAACCATCACTATTACAGTCATCATCAACCTCAACACATTCAAGATTGTGGTCAAAATGGTAATAATCAAAATAGTAATAACGATAAAAACGAAAAACAACATAAATTGTCAATTAACTCATTGTATGAAATGTTGAATGAAGCATCAGAATATAATATGAGTGAACAAATGAAAGATCATATTGACTTGGTGTCCAATTTCCTATTGTTTGACTCCAATTACATATCTATTACTGTTATCGATTACAGGAAGTTAGTAAACCATGTTAAATTACTCATTAATAGATATTTGGTTACCAAATCTTGTGATGATCATTTTGACCAGTTAATGTTAATTTTCAATATGTTGAATCTTGCTGCTAACCTGTACTATCAAGATGATATATACCAAATTCCTTACAATTGGATACAAGCTTATGCTGAGGTATGTGATCTTAATTATTACAATTCCGATACACCAGACGCCTTAGTTCAAATGTTTAGTTGTGACTTGTATCCGATTCCACAATCACCATTGTCACCAACAACACCATTGTCACCATCATCATCATCATCATATGTTATGTCAGGACGTGGTCATCATTACAGTTATCAAAAAGTCAAACATAATATGGTTGACATTGCTAACACCCTAGATTTTAACTTCTATTGATCATCATGTTAGCAACTTTGCAATCATTACATAATTTACATATTTGTCGTTTTATCAACTGGTTGGTAAAACCACTACAGTTATATGTATACAAAATACCGTTTGGTTACTGAGTAACCAAAAATGTTTACACTATTATAACAATTCCATATATACCAATAAACAGTCTTATTTTTAATATTATTATTTTATGTATATATTTTTAATTCCATTGTGTCGTTAATTTAATAATTATATACATAATTTTATGTTTGGGTTATCGTTAATTTTATTATATTGCATTCGTACATACTTTACATCCCAAAGATGTAAAATTTTGTTGAGTTAAGAAAGTTTTTGTATTTTTGTATTTTTAAGGATGTTTGAATTGAAAGAATCTTTATATCCTTAAATGTGTTAATGTTGTTATTAACAACGCAATGTATTTATAATATATATATATACATATGTATATTTCATACTATCTATTGTTGTAAAATTCAATAAAACATTTTTTGAATTAACAATGTTAACATTTTAATATGTTAACAGTATAAGTTTGTTTTTGTATTTGTTTCCTGTACATTTTTTTATGGAAAATAAATAATGTACCATCTTGTTATTGGTATTAATATTAACAATAATAATAATTTTGTTATTATGATGAGTAAACAATTACAATGTGCGAAACATGGTATCACATAGAATTAAATTCGTTACTCGATTAAACAGTAGTAAAAATATAATAGTTAAAATAGTGTGACAATTTGCTTTTATATATTTTTGATAGAAAAGAAACAAGAGGAAGGAGGAAGAAAAGGTAGAGGAGGAAAGGAGGAAAGGAGGAGAGGAGGAAAGGAGGGAGAGAGAGATGAAAGAATGTTGTGTGTATATATATATATATATTGTTTTAAATAACCGGAATAAGAACATGTTACGACACAATAATAAAATGATATAATATAATTATAAGTAATGAAAGCACCTTTGTTGTACAAAATAAAAACATGGTTGGAAATAATAAGATTAGAACCATAGGTAGTATAATAAAAGCATGTGAAACTGGTGACTTCACACAGTTTGAAGATTCAATAAACGGTTTTTATATTAATGGTGATGAAACATTGCTTAATTATTGTTGTCGTAAAGGTCTAACTGAATCGGTTAAGAAGATGTTATTATGTTGTCCAGATGTAGATGTTAATAAACGGTCTGAAAAAGGTCAATCACCATTACTAGCAAGTATTGTTTATAACAACTATAACATAACTAAATTGCTAATCGTACACCCAAATCTCAACACCGTAGCTAAGGAGGCTATTGGTATGACATGTTTAGATTTTGCTTTAATGAAGGGTGAACTGTTGGCAGTGAAATTGTTACTTCTTCGCGACATGAATTTGGCATCTGACAAACATATTAATGAGCCATGTATTGCAAAATTATTGGTCAAATACAAGTCTAATCCTGAACTGACCAAATTCGAGATTTCCCAACAGTTGGGTATCCACATCCCTAACATCAAAGCCGAAGTTTGCTGTCTCATTGTCCTGTTGTGTGATGATTACTTACGTATCAAATGTCATAATAACATTAATAATACTAGTGATGATAACAATGATGATGACATCAAACGGCAACAACGAAAACATAAACAAGAACAGCAGCAAAATCAAGCAATTCGATTCTTTAACATTACTAGTCGGTTACCATTGGAACTCCAGATGACAATTTGTAATCGTGTTGTTGGATCACGCAAAACTTTTGTTAAGTCATTTGAGTTTGAAACTAGTTTGGAGACTGTCATAACTGGAATTAACCAAATGATAGTCAGTGAAAAAACAAACTAATAGTTAATAGACTATAATAGATATTATAATAAATAGACTGAACAAAGTAGTGCGTGTTATGTTTAACTTTGCATGCGAAAAAATAGAGGTAAAAGAAAAAGGAAAAAGGAAAAAGATGGATAGAGAGGAGTGAGGAAAGAATACATAATAAATGATATTGTTAATAATATTTTGTTATTAAAATGGGTATTAATAGTAATTGTATTAACGATAATAGTAGTGGTAATGATAGTGATAGTAATAGAATAGTCAGAATGAGTATTACAAACGACGATTGTTATGATTATTGGCTTAAGAAGAACTCTGTTAGAGAGTGGAGGTTGGGTGGTAAGAAGAGAACAAAGACTGTTGAGACTGTAAGCGAAATAACAGTAACTCAATACGTTGGAGGTAGAATTGTTAGTCGAAAGGTTAACCATAAAGATGGTAGACTTAAGACTTGGACCAAGTGGCATGATAACGGTAAGGTGTTCAGTGAACAAACTGGTGACTTTGTTTTGTACTTTAGCCAAAATGGTGATGTCAAATCCATCATAGATACAAGGACACAATCTCGTCTGGTTATTTATGGTAAGGGTGTATCAGATGTTGTTCTTGAGACTCGTCTCAATGAAGGTCTGCTTCACGGTGGCTACTACCAATTTAACTACTGTAGCGACATCACCAAACTGGTTGGTCTTATCAGATCTGGAACCAGACTCACCTATAAGTTCAACTGTGACACTGGAGTCGTAAATGTCATGGGTATCCAACTACAACCAAATCGTGTTGAGAACAGTCAATACCAACATGGTGTTAAGATTGGTTACACAGTTCACACTCAACCAGTCGAGTGTGAAACCTAACACACACACAACATACAAAATACTCATACTGTTAATGTATTAGATATTTATAACTATGAGCACTAATTATTGTTTGACAATAATTTATTTCTATAAATTATATAATAACTTACATATGATGGATTGAAAGATGTAGTGTTATTAACATGTGTGAGAGATAACAGTTGTTATGACAACATTCATGATCGTAAACTATATAGTTATTATCATAATAGTAATTATTGCTTAGTAATAATTTATTTCTTTACATTATGTTTTAATGGTGAATTAAAGGTGCATGATGATTAACAAAGCAATTAAACTATACAATGTTAATTGCTTTGATGTCTTAGGAGTAAGTAACATTGGTAAACATATAGATATACAATGTTAGATTAAATATCCTCGAGATATTTAAATAGAATGAGTGAAAATAATATACTTCAAATATATATACAGTTGTTAGTTTGCTATTTAATGTACTTTTGTTCCAACTATCCATCTTTATCTTCACACTACATGCATTGTATTTATAACTTCCTTATCTTTCGTATGACGGATTAATATACATTTTATATTTTAACATCTTTTATTTGTGCTACTTAATGAGAACTAACTTAAACCTTGTAATATTAACATCTCCAACATATACAAATACACATTTAGTTAAATTTTGCTTATGTTAATTAAATTAACATACATACATATTTACCTTATTTGGTTTATCTCACATAAGGTATTAATTATAAACCTCTGTTGGTTTTTAATGTCTCTGATACAGGTTATTTCTAACATTACAATCTTAATCCATTTGAGAAAGGTTAATCTTATCTCTGCAATATTAACATCTATGAGACATGTTTGATTTAACTTATTTTGAACATTTATCACTCATTCAAACAACTCATTGATTTTAACAACTTATTGAATCAAACAATAAATATATATGTAAGTGGGGTTATATGATTTCAGGAATGTAAACAGGACACTTAAGTGTGATTACATGACAATACGTGTAGGCAAGTATCCACAACACTCATGAAGATGCAGTAACATACAACAAGTAATATTACATTGTATAATCTTAACTTCTATAAGATGGAATAAAACAAAGATACTTTAGATAAGATAACTCCAATATTATAAACATGATATCTTTGAAATAAGTTAAATAAAGATATCTTACAGATGTTAATATTGTAAAGATAAGGTTAACCTTTCTCAGACAGGTTAAAGTTGTAATGTTAGAAATAACCTATCCAAGATAGGTTAAAAATATAAAGTTAAAACCAAGATATTTTGGGAATGTTAAAATTTAGGAGTTAAACATAACCTCTCTCAGAGAGGTTAAAAACAAGGATACAATAGACAAATTAAAAATACGGGACTAAAACAAAATACATCTTAAAGAGGTTAAAAACAATCTGTCTTCGAGAGAGATTTAAAATACAAGGTTACGGTTGACACATTTAAATATCTTTGTTTAGTCTTGCCATTTTTAACTTCTTTGAGAAAAATTACCTATAACATCTTTATCTTTAATCTACTTAACATAGCTTAGTTTTAGTTTGTTGTAGTAAAGTTAAACTTAGTCTTGTATTCTTAACCTCTTGGATTTTTAACCTTTCCAAGAAGTGTTATGTTTAATATATGTACATATATTAGAGAGATTAAAATTACAACATTAGGCAAAAAATACTCTAGATATTGAAAGTAGAGAGGAAGGAAGAAAATGGCGTTGAGAATGCAAGATTAAGATTATAGTACTTTGAGATCTCTATCTCCTTCTCTTCCACGTGATCAAATAAACATGTTGTGTTTTCTATGTACACATCTAAACAAATTAGTAAAAGAGTATTTTAGTTATAAACTATACTAAGTACGTCAAATAAACAAGGACACCTTGTTTACTACAACAACTACAATAATATAATTACACTCATAACACACTTATATATTCCGTTCACTAAGAGTGTATTTATTTTGAACATGAAGAAAGAAAAACAAAAGTATAGAGTATTAACTATTCCAACATCAACAAGAAGCAATATAATGTGCATAGTCAAAATCTCAAAAAGTTAAACATGTATAGTGTATGATACAACATATGTTGTATTGAGATAACACATATAGATATACATAATATTGATTGTTGTTATAATGTTGTTTTTACATGTGATACAATATAGTATATTGTATGCTAATTACATTTATTTATCTACTCATACAAATACAAATACACAAATACACTTTATATGCATAATATGTATGTTTATCAACACGAGGATGAGACAAGAAGGGATGGGATGGGATAGGGGGAGTGGGTGGGGGGGGGGAGAAGAACACAGGATTACTTATTCATATTCAAACAAAAACTTGCGTGTTGACATCTTACCATATTCGAAGTTGGCATTGAACATATCGACTGTGACAATGTTAAATATGTTACTGTTATTGTCATAGTCAACATCACAGATGATGGTTTTGTGCAACCATGGTTGCGGTATAGTGTTAAAGTTGGAAAGAGACCGTTTAGTGACAAATATGGTCTTCTTTAATATCTCATATAAGGTATTCTTAGCACCAGTCTTTGGTAGTGGTGGTACAATAACATAGATACCAAGACTAGTTGTTGGGTCAGCGAACTGCCATGGATAGTCATGGTTGAATCCTCCATCAACATACTCTTCATCATCAATTACAACTGGTGGACATAAGATAGGAATAGACGTTGAGGCTAGCACAGCTTGCACTAAATTGACATCGGGTGTTAAGGTTTTGTTGAATAGTGTGGTGATACCAGTAATGTAATTAGTGGCTACAATGTTAAGATCAAAATCCAGTTGACCAAATGTTAATTCTTGGTTATCATCACCCATAACTACATCTAAAAACTTGTGTCTAATATCGGTTTCAAACATGTGACCACATTGAGTCAGATTATAACAAGCCATAATTAAACTACCATCATAAGCTTTTGTGTCACCAATGTTACGTATTAGGGCCGATGCCAAATCATCCAAGTCCCAACCCATAGCCATAGCTAAACCAATAATTGAACCAGCTGAACAACCTACGATCCTGTTTAACTTTGTATACTTCTGCAGGTAGGCTGCAGCCCCCAACTCATATGTTATATTAGCTCCTGCACCACTCAATATTAGTGTTGTCTCTTCCCTATTCATGCTATTCTGTCTACTCCTGTTTCTATCACTACTATTACTAGTACCATTCCTACTATCATTACTACTATTAGTAGTTTTATTAACACTACTTCTTTCATCTTCATTACCAACATCATGCTCTACATCAATGGAAGTTGTGTCTTCCTCCCCACTATTGGCTATATCTTCCGGCACAGATGTACGACGATAGTACTTATACATTTTTTGACGAAACAAAACACGTTTAAATACACTAAATAATCATTTATTATAAATATACAATTAACCATTATTTTGTTCGTAGCAAAAACACCCACACACACACACATAACATAATTATGTTGTAACTCTATTTAACACAAATATAAACATAACTAATAAAATATTTATCTATGTTGAACATAGATAGACATACTTTACGTTGTATAACAATATGCTTACATTTAATCTTTCATGTGAATATATTGTATATTATAATTAATGTCTAATAATTTACAGGCACTATTTGATGGTTAATACACATATTTATAGGTTATGTTTATATTTATAATGTTGTAATTACCATTAATATGTTATGTTTACAGTACCAAATATTGGTAAGTAGTATTAATGTTGTGATGAATATAATAAATGTTAATGTTGTAAGTTAAACATATGTAATGATATACTGTTTGTTCATGAGATAAAAGTGATAACCATCATGTGCTGGTAATGAATAAATGTCAACTAGTGGTGATAGTACTTTCGAACAAGATATTGCATCTTCCATTGCCACTGACGACAGTGATAATAGTAATGGTACCGTTATTAATGTCGCTGATGATGGTAATGTCACTGGTGTCGTCGACAGTAGGTTCGACACGTTCGAAAGTGGGTATAATGTTATTAGTGCTCTGTTTTTGAGTGAAATTCAAAGCAGGATAAACAAGGGTGAACTTAATCCCCAACATTTAAACACATATCTCGGACTATACGAAAGGTTAACTACAGAAGTTCTCCTAGGTACTGTCAATGACAAGGGTGAGTTTAAGACACGTGTTGGCAATACTACATCAACTGGTAACACAACAAGCATTGTTAACAACAGTGAACAAGAAAATAATGTACGTTCGTTCATTACCAAGTTTGGTATTATTACTGGTCATGAAGTAAGGTATCATTATGATGGTAGGAGTTATTATGTTAACCACATTACTAGGGTCACAAGTTGGTCTCCTCCATATGTCGAGGTAAAAATTATTAAGGGTCAGTACATTAATGTCACCAAATCCGTATTGGGAACACATACAAAGGAAGACTTCATGTCCAATAGTACTTCCATTGTATACTTTCCACAAAGTAGAATTGTTGTCTACACTATTGATGGTACCAGTTATCATCAACTTCGCATCCAACTATAAACATAAACATTTTAAACTTTGTTATCTTCTATTCCCAATCCTCCTCCCTTCCACTGTCTCTTTCCATTAGTGTATGTATAATACAATTGTATTCTTACATCTAATTACTCACAACAAGACTATGTTACATAGTCTCATTAGTATACCTGTCATTCAACTCACCAAAATGTCATGTTGGTAAGGTTACATATTATTGTACCCAATTAACATACTTTATTTATTTCCACCTGAACATAAAAATAAAAATAAAAAAGCAAAATGTTATGTATTTAATAAATAACAAGTATTAGTTGTCATTGAGTTTAATGTTTATTACTCATGTAATAATTTTACAACATGGTTTTGTCACTGACTAACAATGAGAAATTAAATTATGTATTATGTAATATATTTTTAAAAGTATTTTTATTATTAATAAAATGAATGGTAACTTTAGGTTTAACCTTAAATCTGGCAACTCGAACATCATCTCTGATGGCTGGCATGAGTTTACCATTGATGTTAATAATGCTTGGATTATTAAGGGTGTAAATGGTGTAAGGCAAAGATTACCATCACCACCACAATTGGATCTTTACAATAATAAACCTGCTGCTGATATGTATGGATTCGATGTACATTATCTTCGTTTTGACATTGGGGGTGACAACTACTTGTGTATACCATACTCTTTCAAGTATACAATTCCCAACAACACCGATCCCAGGAGGACAGTTTACATTTCATAATGTATCGTTATGATGTGTTATTGTTATAACCATAACATATAAACCATTATTACTTTGAGTAATAATGTATCAAAGATAACAACACAAACTATTATGTTGTTTAAAGTAAACAACATTCACATGTTGTCAATACGATTAAAATAACAATAGTACATTCAACAATGGTGTAAATTACAATTTAATTTGTGTAAAGATATTAGTAATGAATATAATTAACAATACCATATTGTTACTTGATGATACCATATATACATCTTATATACATAAATACATTTAATACCAATATCATAAATTGTTATTGGTATTGTTGTTGTGAACAAGATAATGTAATCTTGTTATTATAACTCTTGGTTACAAAGTATTATTACTGCGAGTAATAATTGTAACAGAGTCAGTGTGTAGTGAATGTTGGTCTAATTGGAAATTTACCACGATAACATCCATTGGTAATGATAGTTGGTTGGTTTGGTTGCGTGTTATTGTTATATGTTGATAATACATCAACAGGACCAATATTATAATAATTACTGTGTTGGTTAGTAAAACTATCAGTTACAGTTAATACGTGTTGAACATTAACAATTGCTGGATTGGGGTCGGAGGTGGTATGAGGATCAATTGGTAGCGATGTTATGATGTACTTGTAAACACCATTAACCGTAATGGGGATGTATTTCCAACTCATCACAACATGTTGTTCATCATCATCAATATCATGATCAAAGTAAAGGTCATCGTTATCTGTTATCTCGGTATATGTTATACCATAGGTATTGTAGGTACCACAGTCACTATGATCATCACAACATTGTATGTCAATGAACGTTCTGTTATCGTGTTGTTGTCTCCTGTTAATGGTAGTATAGTTGGTATTTAGCTGTAATGCCAATTCAATACTAATGTTGTTATTATAAACGTTTGTTGCAACATCTATCGCTTTGTGTATAATTGGTGGCAAGTCGAAGTCCAAATACATGGTAACAGTTGTATCATCTTTAACGAGATTAATTCTCTGTAACGAGTTAATTGTTTGATCCATGTCTGTTGCAAATTTAATGTCATAGGATGAACCACAATACATAACATTATTGGAGACAAAATCAACCACCATACCATTTACACTTATTAATCTCAAATAATCAACCAAGAATTTATACTCATCTGGTTTTGGTAATGGCAACATTGTCATCCCGAAGCTTATGTACTTGGCATCATGACCTGGTTCATTCCACTTATTGTGACGAGGACAGAACATTAAAACATACAGTATTAATGTGTCAATGTCAGTTGTGTTGAATATTTGTTTGATTTTAACTTTATACATAGCACTAATTAAATACTTATAATTACTACTATTAAGATTGTAATTACCAATTACATCAATGTAATTATCTATGTCACATATTGGTATATCTTGAGCAATATGTTCCAATAATTCTATTGGTAACTTGTAAAAATGTGACTGAAACGATGATTGCAAAAGTGGTTGACGCTCAGATTGACACTTCGACTTTGATTGTGATAGTGACATGCTATTACTACAGATTTATTTATACATATATTATATCTTAGATATAATAATCCGTTGTTTTGATACTTACAAGCATACATAGTTCTTTGTTCTAGTCACGTTCTTGTTACCATTTTGATGGTGCTGTGAATGTCCATGTTGTGCCACACGGTCCCTTATTAGTACCAGTTACATAGTTTATTTTTAGATCTGGCCTTATCTGTTGTAACTTCTTATTTACAGCGTCATAAAACTCATCTACCTGTTTGCCATTTGTTACACCATTGTAACATGGACCATCCCGAAGTTCAACACTAATTTTGTTCACGTAAGGTTGTGAACCATTTGAGACAACCTTTCCTTCAAGCTTACTATCCAGACTACTAACAGCACAATCCACAGTTAACATACTTTATTTTTGTATGTTGTTGTGATACGTACTTTTTTATTTGTTTTAATCCGGTAACTGTATAAATTTAGATTGTATTTATCAATTCAATATTAATACTATCCAGATACCAAATTAATAATGTTGTGTTTTGAACCTTGTTATTTTAACCTTTTCATTGTTAGGATACCAACAACCTTTGAAATAATAAGTGTTGGTTACCTGTTATTTTAGTGCTATTACATGGCGATACGTGTAGGCAAGGATCCACATGGATGATGTGGATTATACGTATGGTTACTTGTTGCATACTAAAACATCTACATGGATATTGTGGATCTTTGCCTAGCGCTGCGCTTGTCGCAGCTTGCTGCTTGTGAGCTACTTGTAAACCTAAGGTTTACAAGTAGCTCACAACCGCTTACACGTATGGCCATGTAATAATACTTAAGTTACCCGTTTATGTTCGTAATTTATAACTCTATCTGTTATTTTTGAACATTGTTAGATGCAAACAACCTTTAAAATAATAACTGTCACATTAGTGAGATTACATGACCATATGTGCAAACAAGGATCCACATCATTCATGTGGATTATGAGTATAATCACTTGTTATATATCAATGCATTTACATAAGTTTTGTGGATCCTTGTTTATATGTATTGTTGTGCAATAGCACATAAATTACTCACCTACATACATAATTTGTAACATTGGTTATTATTGTTGTTTTGAATGTATGTTGTTTGATACAAATTATCTCTGGTAAAAAAATATTACAGGTTAATTACTTGTTATTTTAGTACCATTACATATCCACACGTGTAGACAAAGATCCACAATTACCATGTAGATTATACATACAATTGTTTGTTAATTACCATTATGTCTACATGGTAATTGTGGATCTTTGTTTACACGTATCACCACGTAATGACATTTAAATTACCTAGTTACATTCGTAATTTTAATTTTATCTGTCACGTTTGAACCATATATAATATGTGTTATAGTAACACATATACATCTTATTAGTATCCTGTTTTATAATAGTTATAATATGTAATGTACATATATATTTATGAAGTAAACATTATCATATGTATAACATTGTAGCTTACAGATACCACGTATATTATGCATCATAACATAAATTTATTAATACCTAATTTCTCAGATGACAAATTACATTTGTATACATATCATGGTAATGTATATATATATATGTGTTATGGTAACACATATTTTTTTATTTATTTGTTGTGTAATGGAAGTTTATATTTACTACATTCACGATATATATTTTGACAGTATAGTAATGGTATCTTGTCGATGATATGGTACACACAAAATCGAGTACTGTTCACATAATGTTTTTAACTCATCATCAGTCTTTAATTTTAATGTAATTCCAGATATTAATTTGGTCATGAACATACTACTCCTATTAGAGATTGTATTGTTCAAGGTACCATGAATGTTTGATGTATATTCATGACTACGCTGCAGTAAACGCTTAGATTCATTATAACAAGGTGGCATGGGGACACAGATAAACTCCTTTAATTCATCGGTACTTCGTTTTATTAACATATCTGCATAGCTTGAAATGATATCACGATACACAACTACTTTTTGTGGTTTGGGAAATCTCATCATGTACAAGTTAGGATCAAAAATACCCGCAATATACAAATTACACCAACATAGTACTAATTTAGTATATAGTGCACTGAGTACAGGTTCCATTCGTTGACAGTAATTTCCCATAACATAATTGTATTCCAAACATAACGTCCTATACGAATTAAGACTTGTATTGTTGTTGTTATCGTCAAGATGACTATTCATTACACTAAAAATATTATACAGTTCTGAATTATCGTCATCAATACTACTATTGTTATTGTCATCAATAACACAACCTCCAATATTACTACCTCTACCAATAATCCTAGTAATAGTCTTACCAATAGTACTATACATAACGTTATGATTAACAATATCGTTGTAGAAGTATGTTGAACACCAAAAGCCAGGTTTTGGCTCAGAACCCCGTTTATAGGTAATACCAATACGAGGTTTAGCATGCAACCACATAATTGGTTTGTAAGTAGGTAACTCAGCATACAATAATATCTGATCAATAGTTTCTTTTCCCAGGTCCAACTCGATCGGTACCGGTTGTATTACAACAGTTGGATCCAATCCTATACACCACCAATAACGTTGTAACTCTAACATCTCACTGTTGTTGTCCTTGTTATATGGTTTATTAATAAATATATTCCTATCATATGATTTATCAACAGATGTATCTTTGTGTTCATTGTCAATTAACGAACCTGATGATCCAGTAACTATATTTGTAAATGGTTTAACTGATGCGCCAACAGTTTTATCGTATGAACTATTGTAGGATGAGAATGATGATGATAGTGAAGGAGAACCAAAATACTGTAATCGTAAATAGTACAATTGGCGAAAACCTATACAGGACAAGTCTAGTTTTCTAATGTCACTATCATGGATAGTTACTAATTGGTTATTAGTAACATCTGTATTGTATGAGATAACCATTGCAAGTGTCACATGTAAGTTATGTAGTATGTTATCACAGTCCCATTCTAAGAAGTTACATATTTTAATGTGTTGAGCCAGCACATGAATAATATTAGGTGATGTTTTAGTCCATATTTGATGCAAGGCATCCTTTGTAATGAAAGTTGGCACTGGAATGTACACTTCGTCTTTCAGTGGTTGTAATGCCAACATTTTACTAAATATATTATAATTAACTACTATGCTCTGTTTGTCATGACCATCATAACTATCCATATATTTAAATATTTTAATTTGTGATGTACACTTTAACATGTTTAAACTCTCACTGTCTAGTTCATGTTCATATACAACACCATTCTTATTCATGTTATGCCTAACCTTCTCTTCATCTACAGTAGTATTGATCGACATTTTGTTTTTATTCGGTGTAAATAATACACATTCATTTTTGGCTTAGTAATACCCATATACTACATGTAAGATAACAAACAATAAATAAAATATGTACTGTAGTAATATTAATATGGTAACTAAATATGTACTACAACTAATAATTTTATATACATAATATCTTTTTGGTCTCTATAGTATTCGTAATATAAATGGTATTAAGCACATTATAGTCTGTCCATATTGTTATTTATATATGTTATTGTAATATATATTTATGTTTGTGTTGTGGTTGTATATCTTGTGTGTAATATCTTATGTGTATTACACATATTTTGACAGTACAGTAATAGTGTTTTGTCGGTGATATGGTGTATACAAAATACAGTACTGGTCACAAAGTGCCTTCAACTCATCATCAGTCTTGGAGTACAAGGTAACTCCAGATAGTAGTCGAGTGACAATGGAATTACTACTGTTAAAGGATGACGCATCTAAAATAGTTTGCAATGTCTGTTTAGTATGGAAATAGCTATCAGGTATAGGAATAGTATTGTTAAATTGTTGTAGCTCGCTGACTGCTTGTTTTATTAGCACATCTGCATAGTTTGACACAATATCACGACATACCTTAATCTCCCCTGGTTCAGGAAACCTTAACATGTACAGGTTGGGATCAAAAATGTCCTTAACGAGTAAGTCACACCAACACATCACTAGTTTAATGTATAATGCTTTGAGTACAGGTTCCATTCGTTGACAATAATTACGCATAACATAGTTGTACTCCAAACATAATACCTTGTATGATTTTAAGTTTGTATATTTGCTGTAATAATTATTGTGTACAAAAAACACACTACCCCGATTAATGTTATCATGGGCCACACGAATTCCATCACCCCACAGTATTGGTCCAGTTGCCATTTTACGGGTAAAATCGATATGATAACCAGAGTATAGCCATATTGATGGTTTGTATGTAGGGAATTCAGCATACATCAATATTTGTTCGATGTTCTCCTTCTCCAAGTTCACATCAATAGGTAGTGGCTGTATTGCAGTATTTGGGTCCTGTCCCATACACCACCAATAACGTTGTAACTCCAATAACTCACTATTATTTGGCCTACTAGTGAACACATCATTTTTCTTTTTAATGAACGAAAAACATGGTGATCTGTCAATTATATCTTTGAACAGTTGAGTTGTTTTGTCAGGTGTTGTTACTGCTGCTGCTGATGAAGATAATGGTGAACAGGAAGGAGGACCAAAATACTGTAATCGCAAGTAATACAGTTGACGAAAGCCTACACATGATAAGTCCAGCTTGGTGTTTTTATTGTCACTGTTACTATTACTATCACTGTTACTATCACTGTTACTATCACTGTTACTATCACTGTCATTAAACACCATCGGTGTTGCATATGTAATGTCTGTGTTGTGCGAAATGGCAAACGCTAATTTTACATGCAGATCATGTAATATTTCGTGATATTCCCACTGTAAGAAGTTACATATTTTGATGTGCATAACTAAAATGGGGATAATTTTTGGTGATGTTCCAGTCCATATCTGTTGTAGAGCATCCTTTGTAATGAAATTAGGTATTGGAATGTGAACCTCATCCTTAAGTTGCTGTAGTGCCAACATTGTGCTAAACATATGACAGTTAACTACTATACCGTTATCACTGTTACTATTATAATCATCCATGTGCTTAAATACCTTAACTCGAAACGTGGCTTTGAGAATTTTTAAACTTCTTTTGTCGTACTCATGTTCATATAGAACATTATTCCTAATCTTTTCTGTGATCTGTTCATCCTCCTCTTCACTCAAGAAATCGATAAATGGCATTTCTTATGTTTATAATCTTTTATACTTATATTTTAATTTTTGTCAGTCCTTCGACATATGGTATGTGTAATATGTATCTTTGTCATGGGGTTCAACCAATGTTGGTATCTAATTATAACCATAACATAATTACATATGCAATAACATTATAACCTCTCTCACCATCCACAATTTTATATTATCCAACATAATATAACTAACAACATACTAGTATTATACTGATACCAGTAAACAATGTTTGTCTTAACTTGTAATACTACTCTTACTACATGTTATCTTTTAGTATGAATAATACAACAAAAATAAAGGTATATACATTTTATATCTTACATAGACTAAATAATGTATCGTCACAGAGTGTTTATAAATACAATATACTTATCAAGTAGTAATATTAAAAGTAATATTACAAGTTAAAACATAATCTAGTTTTGGTAAAGTTTACAAGTAAGTAGTTACAGAGTAGTTAAACAGTTACATGTATGACTAGTTAACAACTATGTATATAACTTATATATTATTAGGTGTTATATTAATTACAAAGTAGCTTTGTAATGCTGGTGTGATTTAGTACTGTGGTGTATTATAATGATAGTGGTATTAAATCTCTAATGTATAGGTATTTGGTTAACTGGATATATGTTAATGTGGTTTAGTGGTAATGTATGGTATTACATATAAAGTACATATTAAGTATTATTTGGTGTAACAATAAAATTGTCACAAATACAATATATAGTAGATGTTAAAATATTTCAATTGTATGTTAGAAGAATATAATTACCAGTTAAATATATTCTTCTAACATTTATTGTGTATAGTATTAATTTACAAGTATCAACCATTATACTATAATACGTTATATCTTACTACTATTTTTACATCTGCAATGTTTTTGTGGATTAAGGACAAAAATGTATATCATTTTCACTGATATTTTCAATATTTACTAGTTATATTAGTAAAAATACATGATCTTAGTTGTTAATACATTCGACAATGATACACTAACAAAATTTTGTTAGTAGTGTTAAAAAGTAACCATTCATCACACTAACAGATACCAATCCAATATGTATTGGGTTTTAATTTACATTTACTTTTAACTTTAAATACGTTATATATTTAATATATGTTAAAATAACAAGTGGAATTTAGCAAGTGTAGATGTAAATGTATGGTATTAAACATATAACAATGTTATTTGAGTGGAGGCAAAAATATGTAATTATATATCTTTACTTAATAATTTTGTATTAAAAACACTGGCATGAATAAAAATAATAGTAGTGATGATAACACATCATACATGTCTTATATGTCCAGTTTAATCGGAAAGGTTGGATCCTTATTTGTTAGTGTCTTATACAGTAGTAGTCAAGACTCTATCACCAACACAAACCAATCATCACAACAACAAGTTGTGTCACTATCACAACCATTATCAACATCATTATCAGCATTATCATTCAAACCACCAACGTTCAAACCACCGACATTTAAGCCATCATCAAATAAACCTTTAACAACTAAACCATTAACATCTAAATTGCCAACAAGCAAATCGTTGACACCCAAAACACAAACAACCAAAACATCGACTAACAAAGTATCAACAAACAAAACATTAACTAACAAAGTATCAACAAGAAAGGTATCAACACATAAAGAACCAACGTATGGAGTGTTAGACCATGATGGATTACCAGATAAATTACCAGATGGATTATTAGATGGATCATTAGATGGATTATCAGTTAGTGAAGTTAAAGGTGGTAAACATACTAATTATGGAACTAAGGAGAAGGCAGTAGCAGATTATATTAAGAACGAGTTTATTGGTTACGATTGGATATGTGGTAGGTCAGTAGGTGCATCTGGATGTAGGCCTGATGTTTTACTGATGTTGCCAAATTATAATATTGTGATTGAGATTGATGAGAACCAACACTCTAGTTATAATGTTGATGATGAGTCCCACCGTATGAAACAGATACATAAAGACTTAAAGTGCAAGGATATTGTATTCATTAGGTTCAACCCT
>Ga0302300_1000446_pt1 | contig 29055 bp, 33 predicted proteins | sample III_Palsa_E1_1_FD_198756 | JGI IMG/M metagenome (GOLD analysis project Ga0302300, IMG submission 198756) | Peat permafrost microbial communities from Stordalen Mire near Abisko, Sweden - III_Palsa_E1_1 | ecosystem: Environmental > Terrestrial > Soil > Palsa > Peat permafrost | place: Sweden... | reverse complement strand
ATTTATTTTGTGTATTTATAAAATTTATTCTTGCAATTGGCAAGTTAAGTTTTTGTAAATCCTCTAAAGTTTTTATTTTTATAATGTTATTAATAAAAAGTTTTTCCTGATCATTAGAGATATTTCCATTATCTTTTTGATTTTTTATACATATATAAAGAGATACTGTTATATCTTCTATTATAAAATTTAAAACTTTATTAAAAGTTTTAAAAAATTTAGTTTTAAGTTCTTCAGATTCTTCATCCATATACGTAGTTGTAGTTATTACAACAAATCCATTTTCATTTATAATTGATCTCGATAGTTTATTAAATGATTTTGGTTGAAATTCTAAAATAGTTTTTAGTATATCTTGCTTATTCATTTAATATATAAAGGATTTTTTATATTTCTAATTAATAAATGAAATATTGCTTCTGACGCTGGTATTACTGCTGAAACATGTTCTCATTTGCGATTAAATGAAAGGAAATGGCAAGCAGATACTTTAAATTTTATGGTAATCTTTTCAACAAATAAAAATAAATATATTAAAATATTAGGATATGTATTACATAATAATATCAATATTAATTCCGATGTTAGAATATTAAATAAAAAATAAAAAACATCACTAGTTGTAATTATTAAACATCATAATGCCATTAGGACAATATTTTACTATTTCTGATAAATTGCAAGAAACTGTATTTAATTTTGTTTTTTTTAAAAATGAAACTTTATTAGAACCATCATTTGGCCTTGGACATCTTTTAATCAAATTTAAAGAATTTAATAATAATTACCCAATGGTTCTATATGAAATTGATAAAACATTGATACCAATAATAGAATTTAACGAAAATCAAAAAATTATCTATGATGATTTTCTAACGTCTTTTAACAAAACGTTTAAAACCATTATTGGAAATCCTCCGTATATATCTTCTAAAAACTCTAAGAATCTTTATATACAGTTTATCGAAAAATGTTTTGAATTACTTGATACTAATGGAGAATTAATATTTATAGTCCCATCGGATTTTTTAAAACTAACAAGGGCATCTCAAATAATAACTAAAATGTCATTAAGTGGTTCATTTACTCATTTTTATAGACCTAATAATGAAAAATTATTTAAAGAAGCATCTATTGATGTGGTTGTTTTTAGATATCAAAAAGATCTCAAAAATACTAATCATACAACAATCGTTAATGATATTCCGCAAACAATTCATATAAATAATGGTATTATTAATTTTAATTTAAAAAATAACAATATCAGATTAGATTCATTATTTGATATTTATGTTGGAATAGTATCTGGCCTTGATAGTGTTTTTAAAAATAATAAATTTAACGAAACTATAGATGTTCTAATTAATCAACATATGATTGAAAAATTTATTTTAATAGATAAATTTCCAAGTTCTAATAATGATCTTAATAATTATTTATTAGAAAATAAAGATAAATTATTGGCTCGAAAAATTAGAAAATTTAATGAAACAAATTGGTATGAATGGGGAGCGCTTAGAAATATTAAAAAAATCCAAAGATCTCTTAATAAAAAATGTATATATATAAAAACTTTAACAAGATCAAATGAAGTAGCGTTTATTGATAAAGTTCAATATTTTGGAGGATCCCTAATTTGTTTGATACCGAAAACCGAAATTTCGTTAGATCCAATTGTTAAATATCTTAATTTAGAAGAATTTACAAATAATTATAAATATTCTGGACGTTATAAATTTGGACATAAACAAATTTGTAATATTTTTATTTAGGTTCGTTAGTTTCGTTATGAAATTTTTTCATATTATTAATAAAATCTAATGACCACGGTAATTCTGTTGTTTTATATAAATTTTTGAATTTTTGAATTTGTTCTGGAATTGGTATATCAATTGGTTCTTTGTTTTTTGACCATTGTATTTGAAATGGTAAATTATTAATATTAGGAGTAAATTTAGAAATTGATAAAATGCTATTAATAATAATGTCGTTTGTAAGATTATCCGCTACGGAAGTTTTATTAATTACTAAACAAAAATAATCTTTTTTTGGATTCTCGTTATAATTATTTTTAACAAAAGATTCTATTAATACTTTTGATAAAAATCCATTATCATAATTTTGATCAGGATCTAATATGAAATTAGTGAATGATTGAACGCAACAAGCAAGATTACCGATATTATCAGCGGACGTTGTTTTAGTAATTTTAATATTTACAGGAATCCATTGATATTCATCGTCATATAATAAAATATCATACCATGATCTAATAGGGGGTATTTTAAAAGAATCAGGTTTTAAATAATTACTAAGTAAATTTAGAATAATCTTTTCAGATATTGCGGAATTTAAACGCCCATCAACTTCTGTAGATAATGAAAATTTAGTATGTTTAAGATATACCTTAATATTCTCTAATACTAACGGTAATTTTTTAATAGACATCATAAAAGATTTCAGATAGATTTCTAGGGAATTTTATTATTTTTATAAATTTTAACCAGTTATAAAAGATCCAATATGTTCAAGAAGTTCTTTAGGAAACTTCCTAACTAATTTATTATCAATTCGATGATATTGTGATTTAACTAATAAGACTAATATTTCTTCATAAACTATTTGATTAAGTTTTTTACGTCATAGTTATGACTAATAACGTTGCCATTTGATTTCTAAAAGTTTGTTTGGGGAAGCATTTGCAGCAACATAAACAGTGGTTTTACAATAATAATAAGCAGCGTAGGCAGTTTTAGAAGCAGCATAATAATAAGCAGCGTAGGCAGTTTTAGAAGCAGCATGAGCAACATAATAAGTATTATTAGGGGAAACACCATGGAAACTAACACGAGCAGTATTAGAAGCATCTATACAAGCCCATCTATTTTTTGCAGAAGGATCTTTAATCCAATTAGATACGGCTTCAATGGCTTTTCGGGGTCTTTTATCATCGGGATATTGTTCTTCAAAAATATGTAGAACGTGTTTAGAACATGATACAGCCCATTTTATTGAAATTATTTTAGTATCTAAGATATTTATTACTTTATTTTCAGAAATAAGACATAATTCGTTTTTATTATTTCGGTTTTGATAAGCATCATAAGGATTATCATAACTTTCTAATACCTTTTCTCCTAAATTATTAGCAAATGCAAATGCAAACGACATAATAAATATCTAACGAATGTCTTAAAGGTTCTTCAAAATTTGTCTAATTAAACATATCAATTGTTAATTTAGGATGATATCTAAATTTTTTAAATTTTGGTTCAATAATTTTCGGTGGTTTGTTTAACAAATTATATTCATTAATTACTAAAGACCATTTATTAATTATATTATTGACATGAAATGGTTTTTTACCTTTTTCAATAGTGATAAATTGACGTAAATTTAATTGATCTAATGAACCGATTTTAAGAGAAGTTTCGTTAAGATCATTAACAAAAGGATTAAAAAAAACTGATCTAGCATCAACATAATTAAAATCAATACGTATTGGATGTTTCTTGAGATATTCTTCAATTGTTTTATATTCTTTAATTATTTTTAGAGCAGTTATTGGACCGATCCGAGGTATTGTGTTGCAATAATCACAGCCACTAAGGATACAGTAATCGATAAATTCATTAGGAGTTAAAGAAAGATCCTCAAGAACCTTTTGTGAAGAAATTTCAAGAATTTTATTAAAATCATCCGAAGGTTTTAATATTTTAATATATTCGTTAAACGGCTCAATTGAAATTCCATAAGCAATTGCATCTGAATCTTCTGACCAGACGTAATCAACTAGTTTATTTTTCGCTAATTTAACAGCGACGACTTCTGCTTCACCATTATTACTTAATACAGGAAGACCTAATAATTTTAAAAAATATTTACATTCCGCCCGAAATTCTTTAGTAATAACTGGATTACTATCACGGGCTTTTAATAATTGATCTAAAATATCTAACGTATCTGGATCTGCAAATGAAATGCTACCAACACCGTTAATATCCAAATCAAGAAAATCAGTAGTTTTTTGACTGATATTCATAAATTTATTTTCAAGATCTGTAATTTTTACTTTAGATTTTTCCCGATGTAAATATCTTTTTTGCAGACAATTATCTTGTTTAGTAATTGGTATAGCACCTCCGTCAAAAACATAAATAGGTATTATATTATTTTTTAGAAAAGATATAGCATGATTTAAAAATGCGTATAAATGATAAATATTTTGATCATATTCAGTTTGTTTATAAGAACGAATTTGAAATTTATATACTAAAATTTCTGAATCTATTGCAATGGTTTTATTAGAATAATCGCTTAAATTTTTTTCAATAAAATTAGAATATTTTTTAATAGATGCATTTAGACCTTTAATACCCATAAAGATAAAGGTTTTTAAAGGTTTCTAAAGGTTTCTAAAGGTTTCTAAAAGAGGAGTTTCTAATAAATATAAATAATTTATTTGTTTAAAACAAATTATAATTTACTTATAACAAATTTGAGAAAACCCTTCAAAAGCATTGAAATAAGTCATAACCCTAACCCTAATGATTAAAGGTTTTGAAAAGTATGATTTGAAACCCGAAAAACTAGTAAAAAATTATGATGATATTAAAATATCAAATTATAAAAAACATATGCATACTTTAAAAAGATACCAACAGAATGTTATTGATCTTATAACACTACCAATTTATCTACCACTAATGTTTATTGGTCATATTGGAGAATGTATCGAAAGTTGTGTATATGACTTAGTAGTAGATAACGATTATGAAAAGATTATCGAATTTATTAATAATTTCAATCTTTCTAAAAATATGGCTATTGCTAATAATCAAACAGAATTTGATGTAGTTTATCCCTATCATCCAAAACAAAAATTTATCGATATTATTGATAAAAATTTATATGTGATTATTAAAGATATCCATGAAAAAAACAACAACATTTATAAATTTACTATCAGATTTCAATAATTTATGTCTTAGTTTATTAAGACTTAAAAAAATAATTTTTAGAAATTCGTTGAAATTTCTTTAAAAAACCTTTCCAAAATTTTTTAAACCCTTTTTGATTAAGACATAAAAGATATAATGTTTTGTTCAACTCTAAATATTATAGCAACAACTATAATATTAATTTGTTTAGGCGCTACTCAACCTAATTATAATACAAATATACCTAATTATAATGTAATTTATAATATTTATAGTCAATATTATAAAGAGATTATTATTGTTTATGTGCAATATATTTTTATAATGTTAATAATTATTATATATTTTTGCAAAACACAGGACAACAAATATGACAAATATATAAAATATTTTTTAGTAATCGAATATTTAATTTTAATTGGTTTTTCTTTTTATACTATATCGATTACTGTTTCATTTGTTGGTAAATCCAGTTATTATTTTATAGTTAATAATACAGAAATAAATTGTAATGGGTTCGGTGATAATTATATTAACGGACCAAATAATGAAACATATTCAGTATTTGTATCAAATATACCAATTCCCGATGTATGTGCTTTTTGTATTTATTTATACAATATATTAGTTGCTCCACCTGTGGTTATAACTTGTCTTAGTTTTATTGGAATAATGATGGATATATACATACTAGTTGATTTTGAAAAAGTCGAAAATGCTAATCGACCTGCTAATCAAGAAGAACCAGTTATTCCACGTGTTCAAGAACCTCGATCAAAACCAACACCAATTCTTCCTATACCATATAAACATAAATTACACCTTGAAGAAAAATGTCCTGTTTGTTTTGAACAAATTTTATATAATGACCCTAATACACAACTTTATGCATTTAATTGTGGTCATATAATTTGTGCAGCATGTATTGCAAAAATAAAAAAATGTATTTTTTGCGAAAATATTAATATTGTTTGAAAATTTTCCTAACTATTAACTCTATTTTTTAATTGACGAATATCTTTACCTGTTATAACAATTCCTGACATCATTATACAAATTATTATAAATAAAGGAACAGCAAATGCTAAAATGACACCTAATGCAACTTCAAATTTTGAACATGTCGTATTATTTACAACTGGTTTAATAGAATTCATTAACGAAACTAAAGTGTCTTTCTTTTAATATATCAAATATTAAAAAATTATCTAAAAATTAACCAGTTATAAAAGATCCAATATATTCAAGAAGTTCTTTAGGTATCTTCCTAACTAATTTTTTATCAATTCGTTGATATTGTGATTTGGCTAATAACACTAATATTTCTTCATAAACTATTTGATTAAGTTTTTTACGTTGCCATTTAATTTCAGAAGATTTATTTGAGGAAGCATTAGACGCATCGTCAGCAGCAACACCAGCATAATAAGCAGAGTAAGAATAAGCAACAGCACAAGAAGCAAAAGAAGCAGCAAAAGCAGCATTATTAATATCAGAACCAATTAAATCGTAAAAAATATTAGAAGTATTTACACAAATCTTTTTATTTTTTTCAGATGGATCTTTAATCCAATCAGATACGGCTTCAATGGCTTTTCGAGGTCTTTTATCATCGGGATATTTTTCTTCAAATATATGTAGAACGCGTTTAGCACATGATACAGCCCATTTTACTGAAATCATTTTAGTATCTAGAATATTAATAACTCGATTATCAAAAACAAAACAGGTATAAATAAAACTAACAGTACTCTCAAAAGCGTCATAAGGATTATTATAACTTTTTGATTTTTCACCTAAATTATTAATAAAATAAAATGACATAATAATTAATTTTAAATAATTTTAAATATCTAAAGGTTCTTTGAAATTTGCTAATCATGATGACTTTAACCAGTTATAAAAGATCCAATATATTCTAGAAGTTCTTTAGGTATCTTCCTAACTAACTTATTATTAATTCGTTGATATTGTGATTTAACTAATAATACTAATATTTCTTCATAAACAATTTGATTAAGTTTTTTACGTTGCCATTTAATTTCTGAAGATTTATTTGGGGCTGCATTTGAAGCATAATCAGCAACAATACTTGAATAATGAACATTATTAGTATAAACAGCAAAAGCAGCATAAGTAGCATGATAAACATCAATAGTGGTATTAAAAACACGATAAGAAGCACTACCAGCATTATGACAAGCCCATCTATTTTTTTCAGAAGGGTCTTTAATCCAATCATATACGGCTTCAATGGCTTTTCGAGGTCTTTTCTCATCGGGATATTTATATTCAAATATATGTAGAACGTGTTTAGAACATGCTACAGCCCATTTTACTGAGATCATTTTAGTATCTAGAATACTAATAACTCGATTATCAGAAACAAGACATAATTTATTATCATTTATGTTTTGATATGCATCATAAGGATTATTATAACTTTCCGATACAGAAACATCTAATTTATTAGCGAAACAAAATGACATCGTTGGCCTTCAGATCATGACTAATGACATATCATAAAGGTTCTTTAAAATTTGTTATTATATTTTAGTCCCAAATAAACAACAACTGCAAATAAAATTAATACTAACGGAATACCATACGCTAACGTAATATTATAATTTACTTCACAATTTATGATACTTGCATAAAATTCTTTAATATTTGCGACATTACTTAAGTATTGTTGATATTGTGGATTAAGACACCAACCAAAACCAAAAGGATCTAATGATTGCGAAAGAATATCACCAGAATTTGGACAAGAAGTTCCGTTAGAAGCCGATGTCCCTAATGGATAACAAAGTATATTTTGATTTGAATTTGGTGTTAAATTATCATTAGGAAAACACGATTCATTATTTAATGGGTTATATGGTCCGTCCATAATGGTAAAGGTAAAGGTTTTTTAACAATAGTAAATATATTTTTAACGATCAGTTAATATATTTTTAACGATTAGTTAATTTAACCAGTTATAAAAGATCCAATATATTCAAGAATTTCTTGAGGTATTTTCCTAACTAACTTATTATTAATTCGATGATATTGAGATTTAACTAATAATACTAATACTTCTTCATAAACTATTTGATTAAATTTTTTACGTTGCCATTTAATTTCTAAAAATTGATTTGGGGAAGCCTTTGAAGCATAATCAGCAACATGAAAAGCAAATTCAACAGAATAACAATCATTAAAAACAGAAGAAGCAAAATAAGAAGTACTATAAGCAGCAAAAGAAGCATAATAAGAAGAAAGATAAGCAACCTTAGCAGCATCTTTACAAATATTTTTAATTTGTTTTTCATTTATTATATTTTTTTCAGAAGGATCTTTAATCCAATTAGATGCGGCTTCAATTGCTTTTCGAGGTTTTTTATTATCTGGATATCTTTCTTCAAATATATGTAAAACGTGTTTAGCACATGATACTGCCCATTTTACTGAGATCATTTTAGTATTTAGAATATGGATAACTAGATTATCAGAAACAATACATAATTTCGTTTTATCATGATTATCATGATTCAATCTGTTTTGAAAAGCGTCATAAGGATTAGGGCTAATAGAGGTTATTACAAGTTCTCCTAAATTATTAGCAAAACTAAATGACATTTAAGTCATATAGTAAAATTAATATTAAGGTTCTTAGGAATTTGTTAAACGTCATAATCATTCAAATGATGTCATTAACCAGTTATAAAAGATCCAATATATTCAAGAAGTTCTTGAGGTATCTTTCTAACTAACTTATTATTAATTCGATGATATTGAGATTTGACTAATAATACTAATACTTCTTCATAAACTATTTGATTAAGTTTTTTACGTCATAGTTATGACTAATAACGTTGCCATTTAATTTCTAAAGATTTATTTAATGAAGCATCATAAGCATAATCAGCAGCAACAACAGCATAAAAAGGAGTAAAGATATAAACAGCATAAACAGTATAATAAGCAGCAGAATAAATAGCATTTTCGTCATAAAGATAATGCTTTACATGATTATTACAAGCACTTGTATTTTTTTCAGAAGGATCATTAATCCAATTATATACGGCTTCAATGGCTTGTCGAGGTTTTTTATTATCGGGATATTGTTCTTCAAATATATGTAGAACGTGTTTAACACATGATACAGCCCATTTTATTGAAATCATTTTAGTATCTAAGATATTTATTATTATCAGAAACAAGACATAATTTATTTTGAAAATCTCGGTTTTGAAAAGCGTCATAAGGATTATTATAACTTGATACAGTTTCTCCTAAATTATTAGCAAAACTAAATGACATTTAACGAAACTAAAGTGTCTATTACGAAACTAAAGTGTCTATTACGAAACTAAAGTGTCTATTACGAAACTAAAGTGTCTATTACGAAACTAAAGTGTCTATTAAAGAGTTCTTAAAAATTTGTTATATTCCTTATTTTTAGATATTTTACTCAATATTTCCAAAATTCTAGGATGTTCTAGGCTATCTTTATATAAAAATAATAATTTAAAGATACCTAGGTCAGTTATGTCAATATTAGATTCAGTTATATTTTCGCAAATTGTTGTATATCTTTCTATCTCATTTCCATATAATCTACCAGTTATAAAAGTCTCGATAATACCAATATCATCTAAACTAATCCCTAAAAATTTAAAAATATCATTTACGGGATAAATAAATTCATCATAAAGATGTCTTATAGAAACCTTATTAAAATCTGGATATTGATCCATTATGTAAATTAGTTCGGAGGTATCTTGTTTTTCTGGTTCTGGACTTTTAGTTTGTCTTCTATTAGGGTCTAACATAGTTTATAACTTAATAAATTAATCTTTAAGACATATCTTTTATTAAATTTTTAAATATTTAATAAAATAAATGAGTGGCCCGCAGATTCCCTCAACACCTCCAATAATTCCAGCATCAGTTAATTTTAATTCAAATACTACTCAAACATTAAAATCTCAATTTATTCAATCAACTATGACAAGTCTCCCATATTCTTTAAATAGTTCCACAAACGGTATTGTATCATTATCTAATGGGACTCTAACAGGTCTCATAACATCAGATAACCCAATTGATGTCGCTACTAAAGAATATTCAGATTCTATTCCATTTCCAATTCCAGGTGGTCCTATTGATAATTCTATTCAAGTAAATGCGGGATCTGGTTTATTTACTGGTTATGATGCTTTAAAATGGTCAGTTAGTAATCCCCCAACTTTAAATTTAGTAGGTTCTTTAACAAATGATTTTATAATTATTAATAATAATCGAATACAAAATATAGCAGATCCTGTTTTAAATCAAAGCGCTGCTAATAAAGAATATGTTCAAAATACTAATTTAACTCCAATATCATTATTAACTACAGGTTCATCCGTTACTACAAATTTAACACCAACACAAGTCATTAATACAATTTTACAAAGAACTTTTAATACAACTGGGACTTTAGATCAAGATATCCTACCAACGGCTTCATCAATAATTGCTGCAATTCCTGGCTGTATCGTTGGTTCAGCATTTACATTTATTTATCAATATGTAAATATAACGGAACCTAATTTTCATGTTATAGTGCTTTACGGTAATTCAACGACTCCTACCGCATCCGAACAGACCAATATAATTCCAAAAGGAGATTATTTTTATATTAACACATCTGATAATAATATTAATATATTTCCAGAAACAATAGTAGAATTTATAGGAACGGTTATTAGTATAGATGCTGGTTCAGAAGTTGTTAATTTTTATATTACTAATTACCAGCAATTATATATTAATAATACACAACAATTAACACAATTAGGACTACTTACCGATAATTTTTTTATTGAACCCAATGCAATTTTTAATAATGCATTTGTAATACAACCTTTGATACCTACTGCAATATCTCAAGACACTCCATATACATATAATTATAGTGATCTTAAAAATCTCCTAATAATGAGATCAGGTCTTACTGCAAATACTCAGGACGAACTTGGCCCTATGTCAAGTTTTTTAGGAACTAGTACAGCATTTAGTATGTCATCAGGATCTTTTAAATTTGTAATACAGAATGTTGATCCAAGATTTTCATTAACTTTTGGATCAAATGCTGATACCGGTTGGACATTTGCTACAGGCTCTTCCAGAATTATACCAATTGGTTATAATGGTTTCTTCAATGCTTCTATAAATACTTCAGCAAACACCGCTACATTATATACATTAGGTATTCTTAGTAGAAATGGTCTATAGTTTTTTTAAATAGTTTGTTAAATAGTTTGTTAAATAGTCATTTAATAAATAATTAAAAACGCTAAAATTCCCCAAAATATATTTTAACGATTTTAACAATTAGTTAATAAATTATGTCGATTCCAAATCTTCTTATGGATGCTTATTTTAAAAAATATGGATTTGTTTCCCAACAACTTAAATCCTATAATGATTTTATTTTAAATGGTCTTCAGCAAATTATTGATGAATCTGAGCCAATTATTATAACTACTGATGCCTCTAAACGTTCTGAAGGCACTACTACTAAATATGAAATTATTTTTGGTGCTGTTGAATTACATAAACCAACTATTAAAGAACAAGATGGAACTCAATCTATTTTAGAACCTAATCAAGCGCGTCTTCGAAATCTTACTTATTCCACTAATATGTTCTGTAATATTAAAGTACGAATTACTAGAACTGATTCCGAAGGTAATGATACCGTTGAAGAAGTTTTTAGTAAGGAATCATTGGGTTCCCTTCCAATTATGATGAAATCTAAATTATGTACTTTATATAATAAAACAGATTTAGAAATTATTAAATCAGGTGAATGTGTCTATGATGAAGGTGGATATTTTATAGTAAATGGTGGGGAAAAAGTTATAATTTCTCAAGAAAAAATGACTCATAATTCAGTATTTTGTTTCTTTAAAAAACAAACTAGAGTTTTATGGTCGGCTGAAATTCGCTGCCAATATGATTACGAAACTAGAGTTCCAAGTGCTACAATTGCTAGATTATATTCAATATCTTCTCACGATGATGGGCCGCGTGAAATTAAAATTGAAATCCCATATATTAGGCCCGATATCCCAGTATTTATCTTATTTCGAGCATTAGGTCTAAAAGTTTCTGAGACATTCGAGATGTTATATACCATTATTAATAATCACTCCAAAGAATTTATTGATGATGTTATGATTCCATCTATTAATGAATATAGACCTTTAATTAATGTAGAAGACAATGAGATGTCTCAAGAAGAAGCATTATTATATATTGGATCGTGTGGTCAATCTACTAAAAATAAAGAATTAGGTTATGCTTTAAACATTATTAATAATTCTCTATTTCCTCATATCAAAGAATTAAAAGACATAGAAAATAAGACTTTGGATGATCATCGTATAATTTTTCGAAAAAAAGCAGTATTTCTTTGTTATATGCTTAATAGATTATTTAATTGTTTGACTGGACTCTCTACTGAAGATGATAGAGATCATTTATCAAATAAACGAATAGATCTTACTGGATCACTTTTAGGTTCCTTGTTTAAATTAAATTTTAAAAGAATGAAGCGTGAAACTCAGTCAATTATTACAAAAAATATCGATAATAATAGTTCTTTTAATTTAACTACTGCAATTAAACAAAAAACTATTACAAATGGAATGAAATATTCGATAGCCACTGGTAATTGGGGATTTCAAACTGGTTCGACACCTCCTAAAATAGGTGTTGCACAAGTCCTTAATAGATTAACTTATATTAGCACATTAAGTCATTTAAGACGCCTTAATACACCAATTAACCGTGAGGGGAAATTATCTAAACCCCGTCAATTACATGGAACTCATTTTGGATATGTATGTTGTGTTGAAACTCCAGAAGGTGCTGGAACTGGTTTAATTAAAAATTATGCATTGATGTCTCATGTTTCATTAGGTTCTAAACGTTCATATGATTTTATTAAAGATCTCCTAAGTAGCAAGTGTAAAGACATTTCGTGTAAATTAGTTGAGAATTTAACGATTTCAGATAAAAATTTTACTAAAATTTTTTTAGATGGTGATTTTTTTTGTGCTACTGATAAACCACAACTTATTAATGATCTTCTAAAAAAATTACGAAGAACTTTAGTAATTGATTCCGATGTTTCTATTGCTTATAACGGCCCTAATAACGATTCTGAGATTATGATTTATACTTCTGCTGGAAGATGTCTAAGACCATTGTTAATTGTTGATAAATTAGCAGAATTAGGTTCAGTAATAAGTTCTGGTTTGGGTTATGGTTCTGCTATAACATGGTCTTCATTAATGTCATTGGGTCTTATTGAAAATATTGATGTTCTTGAAGAAGAAACTATAATGATTGCTACTTATATTTCGGACGTCACTAATAACGCCATAACTAATAACGTTATTAGTCATAACTATGACGTTTCAAAACAAAAACTCTATACTCATGTTGAGATACATCCATTAAATATATTAGGGGTTTGTGCTGCTGCTATACCTTATCCAGAATTTAATCAAGCGCCCAGAGTTATTTATCAATCGTCAATGTCAAAACAGAGCCTTGGAATTTATTCATCGAATTTCCCACAACGTTTTGATACATTAGCGCACGTTCTTAATTATCCTCAAAAATCATTAGTTTCTACTCAAGCGATGTCTTATATGCATAGTAAAGAATTACCAAGCGGTTTTAATGCAATTGTGGCAATTCAGTGTTATACAGGTTATAATCAAGAGGATTCGTTAATTATGAATCAATCGGCAATTGATAGAGGTCTATTTAGAAGTACTTTTTATAGAACTTATGTAGATCAAGAAAAAGAAGTAGTAAGGGCTGCAGGTAAATTAGAATCATTTACTAATATTGGTTCAAAAGATAGGAAAAATGTCAGGGGATTTACACAGGGTAATTATATGAAATTAGATACTGATGGAATTATCGAGACTGGTTTAAAGGTCTTCGAAAACGATATAATTATTGGTAAAATAACTCCAATTTCTACCGAAAGTTCAGGTGATGGTCTTGCAAAAGCACAATATCGAGATTCTAGCACATCGGTTAAAGATGCTGGTTCTGTTGATAAAGTATTAGTAAGCACTAATAGTGATGGATTTAAATTTACTAAAGTTAGAACAAGATCTGAAAGAAAACCAATAATTGGGGATAAGTTTTCTAGTCGTTTTGCTCAAAAAGGTACATGTGGTTTAACATTAAGAACAGAGGATATGCCATTTACAGAATCCGGTATAGTTCCTGATATTATTATGAATCCTCATGCAGTTCCATCTCGAATGACTATTGGACATCTTATAGAAACATTAATGTCAAAAATATGTTCAATAGAAGGTCTCGAGGGTGATGCTACGCCATTTTTGGAAAATAATCATAATTCAGTTGAAGAAATGTCTAAAATATTAGAAAAATTAGGCTTTCAAAAATATGGCTACGAACAATTATATAATGGTTTTACTGGTCAAAAAATACCAGTTCAAATATTTATAGGACCTATTTTTTACCAAAGATTAAAACATATGGTAGCAGATAAAGTACATAGCAGAGCAAGAGGACCAATGACTAAATTAACTATGGCACCTATTGATGGAAGGGCTAAATTTGGTGGTTTAAGGCTAGGTGAGATGGAGCGCGACGGGTTGCTCGCACATGGCAGCGCGTCATTTATTCGTGATAGACTTTTATTTAATTCTGATCTTTATCGGGTGCATATATGTGATCTTTGCGGTATGATTGCTCAAATTGATTTACAAACTCAAAGATTTCTTTGTAAATGTGCAAAACCATTTAACAGAACTAAAATTTCGGCAATTTATATTCCATATGCTGCTAAATTATTAATACAGGAAATGATGTCAATGCTGATGGCACCGAGATTAATTTTAGAATAATTTGAAAAAACAAATAATTAAAAACTCTAAATGTTTGCGTTTAAAATTCATAAATAAATTAAGGGTATAGATTAACAAAAAGGATATCGATGGAACTAAATAAAACTCTAAAAGTCAAAGTAGAAGGAGATCTGGAAATTGATGTAAATATTAGAGGAACTGTGGAAAATCCATTGTATCGAGCTACTCATATAGGTACTGGTTGGGGATTAGTAAATATTAGTTCATCGATTGAAAATTTTGATGATACTGAAAAAGTTTCTTTAAATGCATCAACTAATGGAGGAAAACAAAAAATTTCTTTTTTAACTAAAAAAGGTCTATTAAAATTCGTGGAAAAATCCTTAAAAGCAAAAGGAAAAAAATTTCAAAAAACTGGTTTGTTTTATGAGTTTATTAAAAAGGAATTAGGTCTCGCAGAACCAGTCTTTAATATTTGTGATTATGATATGAAATCTATTTTATATCTATTACATTTATTAGGAACTACTAAATATAAATTTGGAGAATCTGATGATTTTATTCAACGAATTAATGTTCATAAAACTACAATGAATAATGAATTTAAAATAGTAAAATGTTGGATTTTACCAAATAGCACATTAACTAAAAAAGTAGAGATGAAAATTAAAAAATATGTTAAACAAGAAAAAATTCATACAAAACATATAACTAAAGCCACCTCTGCAAATCGTCCTCAAGACGTTAATAGTATTGAATTTTTTGATTTAAAAAATAAACCAGATGATATTGATAATATGATTAAAATTATCGATTTATTTGTAGCAGATGCTATTTTCGAAGACAATGAACTACATAAAGATTTAAGAATTACTAACTTATTAAATTTACAAAATTCTAAAAATGAATATCAAAAACTTTTAATGGAATTATATAAAAATGATGCGATTTTAGTTAATGAACATATTGAAAGAGATCGTAATGATGAATTACAAAAACATTTAAGAGAAATAGCGATACGTAATTCCGATATAGAAAAAATTAATACTTATCATAAAATCGAAAAAGATAAACATACTATGAAAATCGAAAAAGATAATAATTATATTAATATGCAAAAAGTTGCGATGATTAATACAAACAATTCGTCATCATCATCATCATCATCAAGTTTATCTACTTTAATGGAAAAATTAAAAGAAATTAGTGATGAAGAAAATCTTTTTGAAGAAATCGAAGAAAAAACGAGTCCTCTAATAACGAGTCAAGAGCCTCTAATAACGAGTCAAGAGCCTCTAATAACGAGTCAAGAGCCTCTAATAACGAGTCAAGAGCCTCTAATAACGAGTCAAGAGCCTCTAATAACTGCAACTTTAATCGAAATTAAAGATGGAGATGAAGTTATTTGTACAAGTAAAACTTGTAAAAGTAAAGATAGAAAATTTAAAACTTCGTATAATCCAAGATCTCATAAATTATATAAACGTTGTTCATCATGCCGAGATGCAGGCAAAATAGCCGATGCTAAAAGACCTCCAGAACATTCTAAACAACAAAATAAAAAAAAACGAGAAGTTTATAAAAATAATCCTATTAGTAAGGCTACTACTTTAGAAAAACATCGAAATATTTATTGGAATGATCCCGAAAAAGCCCGCAATGCTAAAAATGAACAAAACAAAGCCAAAAAATTATTAAAAAATAAAGAAGAAAATCAAGAAGAAAATCAAGAACCATGATCAAACTGTAATTTAAATTTATAAATATAACCAGATGAAGATGTTAATTCTGTTCTACAATATAATTCATAATTATTTTCGAATTTATGACTTTTTATACGATAATACATATCAGCAAGTTCGTATAATGAACATTTTTTATTAACGCAATACTCATTATTAAAATCTAACATTAATTTGGTATGATCAGAACCTCTATGATCTCTATTAAAACCATTCTTATTATAAAATACAAAAAATTTATTAGATTTTATAATAATATCATGAAGATTATAAGTTTTAATTAATTCTAAACTTTCATAGCTGTAAATTTGATCATGATAACCATCATCATCCGATAACATTAACATAATAAAATCTAATGTATAAAAAAGATCATCATCAGATATTATATCTGACGCATATCCTTTAAACTCATTAAAATCAGTCATATGTTGAATATGATATTTAATCGGTTTATTAGTTGTAAATCTATCTTTTAATTCACATTTACTACTTTCAGACCAGTCGTGATTACATTTTTTAGGATTTTTATTATTTTTATGTTTATACCATACATTATCGTGGTTATAATATTTTTTATCAATATTTACATAAGGTAATATTAAATTTACTATATCTAATGGTAAAATATGATTCAAAATATTTTTAAAATTATTATTAATAATTTTAGATTTAAATGGAATTGATACATAATCAAGTTTAGTAGTTTGGCTAATAAAAAATACAATGGCTTTCATGAAAGTTTCAATATCTTTATCAGATGTAGTTGTTAGATCAATAATTAGTTTATGTTTATATTTATTATAATGCCTAATAATGCCTTCTAAAAGATTATCATCTAATGACATGTTTTAAATTATTAGCAAATAATTTTTAGCGTTAAATATTTTTTGAAAAATCATACCAATGATGTCTCAAACAACAATTAGTCATTTATTATGATCAGTCTTTATGTCTTAATAAATTAAGACTTATAACAATAGGAATAACTTCTCTAATGTTATCTATATTTCCTAAACAAAAAATACAAACTCTAAGAAAGCCCTAGGAAAGACCTCATAAAAAATGGGTCTAAGTATGTCCGATTTACATAATGGATCTATCGCTTATCAGTAAATACATAATTTATTATGAATCATTTAATTTATGGTATGTGTATTGGTTTGATCCAACAGACTCCGAAAACCGTAATAAAAGCAAACAACAAATTATTATTCGATTAATTATACTAGGTTTTATATCGGATTTCGGTCAGAGATATTTTAAAAATCCATAAAATCCCATAAAAATCCATAAAAATTCATAAAATATTCTTCAAGTTTCTTCGGAAACTTCTTTAACCGTGAAGAACATAATTTTATGGTCTGGCGGACAGTTTTCAATTTTTACTTCATAATCTTCTTTAACGATAGCCATAATTTCATTTACGAGGACATTCTTAATAGTATAATTAAAGGTAGTTTCGCATTTTTGAGCCGCATCAATAGCCAACAAAGCAATATCCTTAATTACGGCCTGCTTATTATTTTTATTAGCATTATAAATTTCCATAAATTCTTCGGATGTTGGGATAGTATTTTTTTTAGATTTAGGAGCCATATTTTTTAGAAATCTTTTATAATATATTTTTGGGATTTTTAGCGTTTTTAATTATTTATAAGAAACAAATTTTTAGAAACCTTTGTTAATAAATTCCTAATAATTATGACAACTTATGCATTTGAAAACAAAAGATCATATACAGATCCTTATGACGCAATAACTGATCCTTCAAATTATTGTGAATTTTATGATGATGATGAAAAAATAAATTTGAATATTCTTTATAATAATAACGAGTCTAAAGCCTCTAATAACGAGTCTAAAGCCTCTAATAACGAGTCTAAAGCCTCTAATAACGAGTCTAAAGCCTCTAATAACGAGTCTAAAGCCTCTAATAACGAGTCTAAAGCCTCTAATAACGAGTCTAAAGCCTCTAATAAAGTAAGATATATCTTAGATATAAAATTGATTTTAGTAAAATTTTGTTTAGCATGCGCTGAACGAGTTATAATAAATAACTATATAAGGGGCCGGCCAATGCGCCTAAGACTAATAGCGAAATTAAAAGAATTAAAAATAGCCACTAAAATGATTTCTAGATTTGTTAATGAACAATCTGAAACAAATTCCAAAAATGCTTGGAATGCTTCTCAGAATATTCATTATAAATTTCTTAATACATACTTTACATCATCTGATGACAGTCCTATATATACGGTTTATTTTGCTTTTCCATATGATGAAAGAAGAAGGTTTTATACATCATTTGTACATACAACTCTTAAATACGCAATGGGTTCTTCATCTAATAAAAAAATAGAAGAAAAATGGCAAAGAGATACTTTAAATTTTATTATAAATGTATCGATAAATGCTAAGAAATATATTAAAATTTTAAATCAAATATTACCAAACGATTTATCTCTACTTATAATGAATAACTTTTAAGACTTAATAAGATTTAAAGATTTGTAAGTTATCTATTAAATGACGACTATCGAAGAATCTCAGAAATCTCTTAAAAATATTGAAGAACAATTATTGACATTTATTGCTAAATTAGAAAATAATGATAAAAGATGGGCATCGATTGCTAAAACTCATTTTGAAGAAGGCGTAATGGCATTAATGAGATCTATTAGTGAAATTCCTAAAACAATAAACAAATAGTAAGAACTATAACTAAAACGACAACAAATCCTAAAATCAAATAAACAATGGCAAGTGAGTTTTGATTTTTATTCATTTATTATTAGCAATAATTTATTGTTAATAATAAATGGTATTCGTTAGAAGAGTAAATGCTGATCAAAAAAAAGTTCCTAACCATATTACAGGGCACGAATATTATGACTTGATGAGAAATTATGAATATTCAGGAAATCCACCAGAAGTGTATTATCATCCGCCACATACATTTATTTCAGCAGATCATACAAATTTACATAAATCTATTAGAAATGAACACAAGTATAATAAAATGATTCATGCAAGTGGTATTATAAAAAAACTCGGATCTGATCTAACAAATTATACTAAAACATTTTTATGACTTAATAAATTAAGTCTTATCTGGTCAAAAAAAATTCATACCAGTACCTAAAAACGAAACTAAAGTGTCTAAAAACATAAGAAAACATCGGATAAAACATAGATCTTTTAAAAAAATCTTGACTCTTAATAAAGAATGACAACACTACCCCCAATTCCAACACTACCGCCTCCACTGACACCTCAAGATATTGCTAGCCCATTATTAGTGGCAACTGCTGCACCTTATAACTCAGTTTCAAAGACGCCTTATCAAATCTCAAAAAGTCCTTATGTTTGGTTTAATAGGTGTCTATTATATCTTTCAATTTTGTTCGCATTATTAACTATAATAGCAACTTTTGTAAAGAAACTTCAAAAATATCGAAAACATTTTCAAAATTGGGCTATTGGTCTCCTAATTGTTTATGTATTTTTAGTTATAATGGATTATAACGAATATAATCAATTATCTGGATCACAAATATTATTCTTTTAATAGTTGGTTAAAATATTCCTAATAATTTCTTATTAATTATTAGAAAATTTGACGAAACTTACACGAAACTAAAGTGTCTTTACACGAAACTAAAGTGTCTTTACACGAAACTATGAATGTCTATAAAAAATTTGATATGAATGCCCAAGCACGTTATAGTATTACTAAACCATATGAAGCAGAACAAATTACGGATTTTATAAAAAAACATGTTATAAAACATCATTGGAATCCTGAAGATTGTATAATAACTGACGCAACGGCCGGTGTTGGGGGTGATTCGATAAATTTTTCAAAATATTTTAGATATGTTAATGCCGTTGAAATTGATGAAGACACCTTTGGAAGACTTAATAATAATATAAACTCATTTGCTATAAAAAATATATATACATATCACGAAGATTATACAAAAGATCTTATAAAGACACTAGTAAATGATATAATATATATTGATTTTCCTTGGGGTGGTGTTAATTATAAACATAAAGTATCTGTTGATTTATATTTATCGGAATTAAGCGTTCTAGAAATTATCGAAAAGATTTCTAACGAAACTAAAGTGTCTTTTAACGAAACTAAAGTGTCTTTTAACGAGAGCAAGCCCTCTAATAACAATGTATCTAACAAAACACTAATATTTATTAAAGTTCCATTTAATGTTAATATAATTGAATTTGAAAAATATATAGAAGATACTTGTATAATCCTTAATAAAGCATCTAAACCAAGTTTTAAAGTATTAAAGATCTCTAACAAACCTTTAACAAACATTCAATTTCTTTTTTAATTTGGGCATAATTAATTTCTTTAAAACGAATCAACGTGATATTATTATTTTTACAATAGGTATCTTTTAGGAGATCTCTATATTGTAATTCTTCAAATGCTTTTTGACCACCAAAAAAATTGATTGCTTTATAATGTTGTTGTCCATCAAATTCTATAGCAAATTTATGACCGTTTTCACTGACAAAATAAAAATCGAATCTTAGAAAACTTTTGTGTTTTAGATCAGCAAATGTTTTTTCAGTTTCAAATTTTATATTTAAATCTTCTAGAATACTTGCAATTAATTTTTCACCTTTTGACATATTTTTACGAGGACCTAGTATTTTATCAAAATCAATTAGTTTTGCCATTAATTTGTAAGATCCGCTATCGGTAAATTGAATAAACCCAAAATCACGTAATTCTTGTAAAGATCTAGACATAGTATTAGCAGGAGTCTTACCATTGGTTTTAGTTTCTTTAATAATCGTTGGTAATTGATCTTTAATTAGTCCTTGGTTAGTAAAAACTCTATCAGAATTTGCTTGACGCATACAGGCTTTAAGAACTGATAACGACCACATAATTAATGTCATAATTTAATAAAATATCCTAGGGAATTTAATTATTTTTTAAAATATTTGTTATTTATATAATATGTCAGTATCTAACGAAGTATCTAACGAAGTATCTAACGAATCTTCTAAACCGCTACATAGATATACTCTAAAGCCTTCTAAGCCATGTGATATTTTTCATACTTGGTCTCTAGAACAAAAAACTAAACCAATACCCGAAAGTTATGATATGAGAAATAAATATCAATGTCCTATTTTTGATCAGGGCTCATTAGGTTCATGCACTGCTAACTCGTTATCAGCCTGCTACAGTTATCAGTTTCATTTCGAGCATAATTTACTATATATCCCAAGTAGGCTCTTTATTTATTATAATGAAAGAGTTATTGAAGGAACCGTAGCAACTGATTCAGGAGCCTCTTTAAGTGATGGTATAGAAGTTCTATCTAAAATTGGAACTTGTCCTGAAACATTATGGCCATATGACATATCAGAATTCGCTGTAAAACCACCTGAAGTTTGTTATGCGGATGCTATTAAAGAAGAAGCAACTTTAACTAAACAAATTAAAATAACGGTTGAAGATTGGAAAATAGCATTAACAAATGGTCATTGTTTTGTATTTGGCTTCCAAGTTCCTACCTATTTTGAGGGTATTACTTCTAACGGATTTTTTGTACCAACACAAGGTAATAGCGACGAAACTATCTGTGGCGGCCATGCAACAATGTGCGTGGGATTCGATGATAATATGACATGTAAAGATATATCTGGAAAAGAAATTAAAGGCTTTTTTATTATTAGAAACTCATGGGGTTCTAGTTGGGGTTCATCGGGATATTTTTATATGCCATACTCTTTTTTAGAAACCGGTAATGTTTCTGATGCTTGGATTATAATGTTGGTTAAATGATGTTTTAACTCATTAACGTCATTAAATGACTATTAACCTAACCAGTTATAAAAGATGCAATATATTCCAGAAGTTCTTTAGGTATCCTCCTAACTAACTTGCTATTAATTCGTTGATATTGAGATTTAACTAATAATACTAATATATCTTCATAAATTATTTGATTAAATTTTTTACGTTGCCATTTAATTTCTAAAGATTTATTTGTGGAAGCCATAACAGAAGAATTAGCGGCATATTTTGTATATTTATTAAAATAATAAACAGTTGCATTAGCATAATAAGAAGCACCCAAGACACCAACATCCTGATTTGTATAAACATCTTTATAAACATAAGAAGCATCTTTACAAGCATTTTTATTTTTTTCAGAAGGGTCTTTGATCCAATTAGATACGGCTTCAATGGCTTTTCGAGGTCTTTTATCATCTGGATATTTATCTTCAAATATATGTAAAACGTGTTTAGCACATGATACAGCCCATTTTACTGAAATCATTTTAGTATCTAGAATACGAATTACTTTATTATCAGAAACAAGACATAATTTTATTTCTGTTTCATAAACTGGGTTTTGATATGCATCATATGGATTATTATAACTTGTTAATACTTTTTCTCCTAATTTATTAGCGAATGCAAAAGACATTTTAATTAACGAATTAATAAATTTAACAAGGGTTTTTTAGAATTTGTTAAGCCTTTTTGTTAGTAAGTCTTATGACTTAATTTAGTAAGTCTTATAACTTTCGTATGCTCGTTTAAAATCATCAGTAAATACATATCCTTGCGAAACCTTTTGAAAAATTTTACCGTGACGCTTATCTCGATGATTTGTTTGACAAAATTTAAGAGTGTCTTCAGTATCAATACGTTCCATATAAATATCAGTAATATCCTGATTAATATATCTAATACATTTTTTAATAAATATTGAAATATTTGTAGTATTATTTGGGTCTAACCATTTTGGTAGCATATTTTTAATATGTTGAAAATTAGATAAATCTCCTCTAACAATTTCTTGTTTTTTTAATAAATATGTCGATTCTGTTTGTGGATAAATCATAGAACCATCATGATAAGAGATACATGTATTTAATTTAAGAGTTCGACCTCTTACTTTAGATAATATTTTATAATTAGAAGGATCTTTTGAACAGGGCATAATTTCATCAACAAAATGACCTTTTGAAGAACGTTTTTGATTTTCTAATCTCGTATTATGATCTTTTTTAATTTGTTGTGAAACATGTTCAATAATTTTTTCTGTTGTATATAAACGTAATTTAAAATTTGGATTATTACGATATCCTTTAAAAATACCACAAATTCTATTTACTGATTGGAATATTTCATCTGTAGTTTTATTATTAGAACAATCATAAATATAACTAGTTGCATAAATTATATCATTAATGCTTTTATAATTTGGTACTTCTGACCTTATTGATGTACCTCTATTAATTTGACAACACCCAATTATAACAATATGTTTAACGACACGTAATTTGGTTTGAATTATATATAAAACTTCTTGTAAAGTTTTTGTTTTTGTTATTAAATATATTTTACCAGAAACTCTAATTTCTGATTGATTAATTATAATAAATGTAATGTCTGGTTTATATTTTTGAATAACGTCTCTAATATAATCATGTTGAGAAATACTTGAAGATAAATTAATTAAGGTTATTGGTTTTTTAATAGCGGAATTAGTCATATGTTCTTCGTATGTTAGAATATCAATAAGAAGTTTTTCTTGATTAAGCGACCATTTATTAGAGGGTTTCGCTAAATATAACGAATCAATTTCATTTTTTATAAAAACATCGCTATTAAAACCCACATAATCTTCAGATATTGGTATATAATACATTTTATCAGCAGTTATAGGATATTTTTCTTTAATATAGGTATGCGCATACGGAGTTGCAGTAATTCCACAAAAATTAAATTTAGATAATCTAATAGTTTCTAAAATAGCATTTGAACGCTGATTTAAAGTATTATTTTCACATTGTTCTTTATCGTGGTTAAACAAATCCGATTCATCTATAATAGTATATAACGATCTACTAGGTGAAAAACTTTGATTAAATGACGTAATATAATCAACTCGAGCCATCATAACATAAATTTTAAAGGAATTTTTATTTAATAGAACTTCTTCAAATATTTTATTTGGTTTTTCGATAAAAATAAAATAGTCCAATAATTCTTCTTGTAATCTATTTTTTAATTGCAAAATATCTTTTTTTAACGGATTTAACAGAATTAAAACATTGTGATTAGTAATTATTTTATATAGCGCTAAATCAATTAATGATTGGCATTTACCTAATTGAACTTCTCCTACAATTTGAATATGACCGTTAGGTGATAAATTTGAAGTAAAATTTATATCATTAATAAACTGATAAAGATAATGATCCATAGGTTCTTCATCGGCGGTTATATATTCAGTATCGGAATCTGATAGTTTTTTTAAATCATTATTATGCGCAATTAAAAGTTTTTGTTGGTCCTCCTGAGAAATTTTTAAATTTCTTAAAAGTTCTTCAAAGGAGGACATTGGTATGATTAATGACATTTTAATAAGAAAAGGGTTAAATTTTTTTTGTTAATAAATTCCTACAGCCAAAAAACATTCTTGTAATAAATAATAAAGAACATTTACTGACATCGAATTACCTATTTGTTTTCGAAATTGAGAATCGGAGACGACTTGTTTGAGGGAAGTAGGAAAACCTTGTAATTGTAATAATTCTTTAATAGTTGCTCGACGATGCATAGGAACACACCAGATACTAGTATTATTTGTTAATATAGTTGGTGAAAAAGTTTGGTAAGAATCTGGTGATGTATATTTAAGAAAACTAAAATCAATGAAGATACCTTTATGATGTTTAATTTTATCTAAACAATTATCTAATATATGTTGGGGTATTTGATCACGATATCTAGCATCCTTATCAATAAAAGTTTTGATATCTAAGAGTTTTTGTGGTTTAGGAAATGTAAATTCTCTAACTATTTTAGAAGATTTTAGTCCAACTATATAAATTCTTTCTCTATTTTGTGGAATTGAATAATCTTTTGTATTTAAAACTTTATAATAAATTTTATAATCTTTTAATTTATTTAGTGTTTTTAAGATATCCTCCCAATAAGTTCCGTTTGAAACTGATAGAATACCTTTAACGTTTTCTAAAATAAATATTGTTGGCTCTGTTTGTTTAATTGTTTTAATACAATAATAAAAAATTGAACTACGATCGTCATCAGACCCTAATCTAAGACCTGCCATGCTAGCAGGTTGGCAAGGAAACCCAACTACATATAAATCTAATTTTGGAAGTTTTCGATTATCTTTAATATCATCAAAAAATAATTTAGGTTTATAATTTGCTAGAAGACTTTCTTTAGCATATAAATTAATTTCCGAAGAAAATTCATGAGATATTTTAAGATTTTTAAATAATTTTAATGCTTGTAAAACTGCTTCGATTCCTGAACAATCAGTTCCAACTTTTAACATCATTGGGGCTTGCCTTCGGATCATGATTAATGACATTTATTATTAAAAATATTAAAAACTTATTAATGATACGTTAAAAGTAATTAACTAATACGTTAAAAGTAATTAACTAATACGTTAAAAGTAATTAACTAATACGTTAAAAAATATTTAAAAAAATCTAAGATCTCGTTAAAAGACACTTTAAAACACTTATGGGTCTTAATTATAGTTTTTATGTTAAAAATCCTCCACCAAATGGTTCAGTGATGAAAATAGTCCATGATAAATTTTCATATACATGCGGTCTTGATGATGATCCTATTCCAGCAAATTTATTAAGATTAGGGGAAACAGTTAAAGTTATAAATACGGTCAATTTATATCAGTCTAGACCTAATTTTGAACCAATAACAGTTTCTAAAGTAATGTTTAAAAATGGAGATAAATATGATACTGATGTATATATGACAAAAAATTTAGGACCACATAATAATAGTCATTAAATGTCTCTTAAGAAATTATTGGAACAATACTAGTTTTTTTAATACCTGGGCTATTAAATCTAGTGCAACAAATTATTAAAAGACATGTAAAAATTCCTATAGCGGCCATAGCAGCAATTATGGTAATTAAATAATTATTATTATCGATTTTTGAAATAATTTCTATATCATAAATATCAAATTCAGATAATACATTTAATATTAGGGATTTATTAAAAATTTGATTAAATAATGTTATATTAGTATTTAACGTAAATTGGTAATAAGGACATTCCCAATAAACATTAGTGATTGTTGATGTAATTGCGATTTCTTCAGAAAGACTTACTAAAAATATATAATTAATTTCAGATGAATTATTAATTTGATTAAGACACGTTCCATTTATGAAAGACATAGAGATTTCCATAATACAACGATTAGAAGAGATATGACTTAATAAATTAAGTCTTAAAGGGTTTCTAAAAATTTGACTGAATTTTTAAAAATAATTTAAAGAAATATTAAATATTTCTTTAAGAAACCCTATGGATCAAGATTTTAAAATATCACTTAAAAATTGCGAAAAAGAAATACAATTATGCACACCAGAAGCCTTCTGGAGTATTATTGATTTATTACATGAAGAATATTTATATAATCAAAGAGGATTTTATTGTAATCGAGATAGACTTCTAAAAGCCTATTCAGAACATCGATTTTTTGTATTAGCATGTAAAGAAACTGATGATATATTTGAAACTGATTTAGGACATAAACTCAGACAACATATTTGTTTAAAAAATGCAGGTTGGTATTTACCATCTTTTTGTATATTATCCCATAATTCGGTTGAATCTCTAGATTTTTCAAATTCAGTAATTTTAATTGAATTGATATGGACATCTGAACCAATTCGTAGATTAGGGTTAGCAAGTGAATTTATAAAATATTTTAATATTACGAAAGTAGATAATATATTAGAAGAAAGTATTCCTTTTTGGTCTAAATTTGATGTTAAATATTCTAAGATACTAACAACTAAAAATAACGATATTTCATTTTGGATAGATCATATTAAACGATTATCTAAAATTTTAGATGAAGTTATAATAAATTATACGTTTAAAAAAAAATAATAAAATAAATAAATAAATAAATGGCTGAAGAAGATCATAGACATAATTTTCTAGTTTGTGCTGGCTGTATTTTATTTGTAAATTTATTAATTAATATTTTAGAAGATGTGAAAAAAGATATAACAGAAACACCAGAAACACCAGAACCCGATTATGAAATGGTTGATCTTCTCAACCATAATAACAATAACCAATAATAATATCAACAATTAATGCAGAAAACTTTAACGATTCCAATAATGATATCTTTTCTAATTTATCTTTAAGTTCTGGGTAAAATTTATTAACAATATCTGGATTGGCTTTAATTCGAGAACGATCTAATGCCGATATTGATAGACCCTCTAATGAACGAACGCGACTTAATACAACATAAGCCTGACCAAAAGCAAAAATTGATGGCCCTAAATCAGCACAAACTAGATCTAATGTCATAGATTGCGAACCATGAACCGAAATTGCATAACCAAGTTTAAATGGTACTTGTTTTTTATTAACTTCAAAATCAGAACCAATTGAATATGACCAAACGACCATATCAATAACAATTTCACGAAGGTCCAATAATCTAACGAATACTTGTTTCATATTTAAATCAATAACAATACCTCTCGTACCATTTACGATATTGTCTTGTAAATTTCTTTTAATAATAACTTGAGCCCCAATACATAATGTTATAGAATCTGCCACAGTAGCCCCAGAAAGTGCTTTAAAATCCGTTATTAATTTGTGATCGGGTATCATAGTTTTATTAAATTTTACTGAATATTTTGCAGTATATGTATGAGCCTTAACATCAATTAAACCATTATAACCAAACTTCAATAATTTATTTAATTCATCGGAATTTATTTGATCAACTTTTTTATTAAGTGATAAAATCATAGTAGGTTTAATTCCATGTTTTGTAATATCAACATTTAGACGACTCTTTAAAATATTATAACTTGTATTCGAACAATAACCAACTCTAATTTCACCTAATAATTTTTGAAATACTGGATCCTTTTGACGAACATTAGTTTTAAGTACAATAGTATCATTAATACCAGATCCAAACCACGATTTAGCATCATATAATTGGAATTTACTAGAAACTGGACTTAATTGTAAAAAATCAGCGCTAAGAATTAACTGAATACCGCCAAAAAATAATAAATTTCCACGAATATGTTGCCCAATTTTATCTAATTTATCAAATAAATCTGGATCTAACATTGAAGCCTCATCTATAAAAAGAATATGAACTCTTAACCAACGAGATCTAGCAGCAGGTGGCATTTTCTCTAATAATTCTTTGGTAGTTCCAGCACCTAACATAATACCTGCCCAAGAATGAATAGTACGTCCTTGAATATTTAAAGCAGCAATTCCAGTAGTTGCTGTTTTAAAGACTCTATCAGATCCTAAATCTTTCAAAACTTTTTTGTAGTATTTCTCGATAACATAAGATTTACCGACACCTCCTTGACCCGTAATTAGAACATTTTTACC
>Ga0302300_1000440_pt1 | contig 29254 bp, 13 predicted proteins | sample III_Palsa_E1_1_FD_198756 | JGI IMG/M metagenome (GOLD analysis project Ga0302300, IMG submission 198756) | Peat permafrost microbial communities from Stordalen Mire near Abisko, Sweden - III_Palsa_E1_1 | ecosystem: Environmental > Terrestrial > Soil > Palsa > Peat permafrost | place: Sweden... | reverse complement strand
TGTTTATGTTTATGTTTATGTTTATGTTTATGTTTATGTTTATGTTTATGTTTATGTTTATGTTTATGTTTATGTTTATGTTTATGTTTATGTTTATGTTTATGTTTGTTGTTTTTGTAATCTGTATTTTCTTAATCCATGTTATCGTATGGAGAGAATTTAATGTTTACGGATGTAAACAACTAAGAAGATTAAAGATGTAAAAGTTACATTAACATAAAATTAGTAATATTAAAAATAAAATAACCATTTTAACATGTTTTGAAGGAAACAAGATTACAACACTATAGTTAACTTATCTCTGTGTTGAGGAGGGAGATAGTGAAGGGGGAAAGAGTAGTGAAAGGGAAAAGGGTAGTGAAAAGGAGAATAGGTAGTGACAGGAGAGAGTTAAAAGAACAAAAGGAAATGTTGTGAGGATGAGATTATAAAATTATAGCAATTATACCATTGTGTAGTTATTAATGTAAAGGTACAGTGGTATTGAGAGAATTGTAATAACTTCTTGCTATCTGGGTATCACACTTTAAATATTTTTGGTTGAACCAGACATACTTAATGATACAGATATAATTAGAAATACTAAACACTACTCAACTATATATGTTTCAACCACATTGAATAACAAAATAGTTGAACAATACACATTTTGCCTAAACCAAACATATGTTGGATACATGTTGTTGAGTAAAAAATACCCTTAGTTAATAGTATCTTATGGATGTTAAAATATAAAGATTTAAACTAATCTATTCCAGATATAGGTTAAGAGTTTTAGTTTTGTGTGAGGATGTATATATGTATACACGTCCAATATATTCTTTTGTTGGATATCTTTGACATATCTAACTTTACTTGACAGGAATAATTTAATTAACATATATGTATACCAAATACAAACATTGTATAAAATAATACATTATTTGTAATTGTAACGTTTGTATTTGGTATACATATGAGTAGACAATTATTTATTACACTGTGTAATAAAACCATTTTAAATTATCATAGATATAATATTACTAATATATGTTGTGAATAACAGTTGGTGATCACTATCTTTAAAAAATAGACTGTTGTACAATATTGTGAGTTAATATAATTTAGTATTGCTAATAATATCATTGGTATTCATACCATGTTATTTTTATGTTGGTATGTTATTTTCGTTTGTAATTTTTACTATATACCCACACATACACATACTCTTAACTATTTTGGAGGGTATATATATATAATCTATAGTATACGATATTTTTAAATACCTACAAGAAAAATAAGTATTGTAAATATAATATACTTAAGAACCAAGTAATAGTTACCTACCATTTAAGATACTTGTTACACTTCAAAACATTATATAATTTATAGTACTTGTACTATATTGTGTATCTCATAACAAATTAAAGTAAAATATTACGTGTTGTTATACATTATCTTTCACTTACAAATATACTACATTAACTCTATCTACAACATCTTATTTTATATATTACTCTCAAATATAAAACATTAATGGTCATACATCTTAAACATTTAATATTTTAGCATGTCCAACATATATATGAGTGAAGTTTACATACTTTGTATATTTAACATACTTCGTATACATAATTACTTACTCAACCAATTTTAATTAAGTAAGTACATGGGTGGTTAACCGAAATATATTTTCAACTGGTATATTGGAAATACAAATAATGCAAAGATTAAATTAACATATCTCAGATATATTAAAAATACAAGATCTAAACATTTTTAACATATTTTAACAAAAGATGTTTTGTTTATGTGTTGTTTACATAATACATACAACTACTGGTATATTAACATTTGCGAACACCATTAAAATATAAATTAGGTTTAGTTTAAATGTATATTTAATTGTAATTGTAATTGTAATTGTAATTGTAATTGTCTATATATATATGCTTTAAATTCGGTTTAAGTTTAAATTTTGGGGATGTGTATATGTAAGTGGATAAGTATATTCAAGGTATTAAACATTAAATTGTATTTTAAGATGTTTCGGAGTGAAAATATGTTTTTATTAGAGAAGATGTAAAATATGTAGGTGAAAATGTTCATGTTAGATATTGTTTGGTTTAACTTATTTACTTGTAATATGTTGAGATGGTTATTATCTTGTATTTTAACTATTGCAATAGTATTAACTCCCATTATACGGTCTACGATCTCAATATGTAAAATACAAGTAATATTCACTGTATACAATTTACAATTGTATAAATTTTAAATTAACACATATTGGTTTTATACTCTCGTTAACACTAAAGTTTATTGTTATCTTTATTTTTCAGGTAGAACACCATGACTTGTTTAATTTTAAACAAAAACTTGTCTGACATAAAAGTGTTCCATCTGTAAAATAAAACTGTATGTTAATTATCACAGGTATATACACATGTTTTGTTTGCATTTTTTATTTTACAGATGAAACACTTTTATGTCAGGCAAGTTTTTGTTTAAAATTAAACAGAACATATCTTTACTTTCCAAGTAAAGATAATGGATGTATTCTGTATTATAAGTACATAAGTATATGTATGTACATTTTTAAACTTAACGTAGATTTGGACCACAAAACATATACACATATACACATACTTACACACAATTGCTTTTATTAATAACAGTTAAACATACACATATCTAAGGAAAAATATAACTACAAAGTTATAGTATTGTAACTAAATTAAAATAGTTTGAATATAGACAAAAGTTTAACTAATGAAGTAAAAAATTATATATTCCTAACCTACATTGGGTAGAGGGAGAGGAGTATTCGGGTAGGTTGAGTATCCTCGGAGGGGAGGGAAGGGAGAGGAGGGATGGGGTGGATGGGGGAGGAGAGTATACAGCATCTGTTACTACCAACATATTTTCCAGGATTTTCTTGTTGGTAGTAACAAAAAGTATATACAAACTTTGTTGGTATAAACATAATCTCCCTGAAAAAATGTTTATACCAACAGATACTGTATAAACTGTGTGTTGATCAACAACATTTTTACAGGATTTTCTTGTTGGTAGTAACAAAAGTATATACAAACTTTGTTGGTATAAACATATACCCCTACCCCCTGAAAATATGTTTTAACACAATTACTATACATGTTAGTTAATATAATAGTTGTATTAACTATCATATGTTGTCACAGATAATAGTTAATACAAAAGTTATAACACACTTATTATAATTATTGCATATACATGATGTTTGTTAGGTGTAAGTATGTATCTGGTATGAAAATTAAAACAACAAAAGTATATAATATTGTAATTTTCATACAACAAATATGTGACACATACCAACCATTCGATCAATCCTTTACTGGTTGGTATGTGTCACATATTTGAGTATACAACTACTACTGTGTTAAATATATAATTGTTATATATTTACCAATTAATTTTAAAATGTATGCACAATGAGATACCACCTACAAAAAATTTTGGTGTAAACCATATATTACCATGTATTACAATTTTATCAATTATAACATATACAGTTATAATCTATGTTATTGTTGTGAATAATCTTTGGTTAATATTATAAATTGTGTTAATATTGTAAATTGTGTTAATATTTTACATAAGATCTGTGTAAGCAACTATCCACAAACATTATGTAACGTTACACTATTATAATTATTATTTCGATTGAGTATTATTATAACAATACAAATGTTATAATAATATATGGTATTTGTGAATAGTTGCTTACACAGATCTTATGTAAAATATTAATGATAATCACACTAATGCACATTTAGTTCAATCTATCAACTACTTGTATTCTCCCTCTCTCTCTCTCCCTCCTCACCCCGTTCTCCTTCTCTCCTTACCTCTCTCCCTCCTTACCCCACTCCCTCCGGGGGGGGGGAATAAACATAATCAGCATCCTGTCTCATTACGACAATATAGATATAACCCAGAGACTTAAATGTTTTACAACAATTTACAATTGGTGATAATAATATTTTATATTTATGTTACTAACAGTAATAATGTTAAACAAATTTAATGTAATTGTTTTGGGTTGCAATAACAAAATATCGTTAAACCATATAAAATGTTCATATGGGTAAGTATTCCATTACATGTTTATTTAGTATAGTTTTTTCTCATGTCAAACAAAACAATTACATATCATGGTTTTAAACAATTACAAATAGTAGATGAGTATATTGTAATTGTATTGAATACTTAATCATTAACATATACAGTAGTAGTAGTAGTAGTTTGGATACATGAATAGTAAAATTATTAACTACCATATTTCTTGTGTATATAATTACATGTTTACATCTTCGAGATGTAAAGATAATAATATTGCATTCTTTTATTTCACTTCCAACTTAAATATTCCAACTAACAAGTATTGTAGTATCGAGATTATTGGTATGTTAAACCGAAGAAGTAACTTGTCATATGAACTAATTGCTAACATCATTAGGATATATACATATATAGATATATATATATATATGTGTTTACTTTACTGTAAAGTAAATTCATGGTTATAGTATTACAATGGACAAAAGACAAAATAAAGAAAGAAAGTAAAGATATACAAGATTATGGTATGTTAGTAGATTTAACAACAACAAGTAAAACAAGTGGAATAAATATTTCTGGACATATACATGTTTGTGAGTTTGTCTGTGTGTGTTTATATATCATTATATAATCAAAACAATAATTATACTTACAGATGCAAAGTGTTATAATATATTGTTATAATATTGGTTTTTTACATCACCAATGTAGATCGATTGTTGTGTAATGTGCTGTGGGTACAAATTAGTTTGTATCTGAAACTTGTTGTAGAAATTTTTGTATGATTGAATTTACTGTTGTAATCAAGGATAAATACAATTATAGCGTTACATTATATAAAGACCAAACAAGACAGTGGTAATTATAATATGTAATACATTATACACCAAATTTTGGTATGACAGAAACATTTTACACTTCAAACCAAAATTTGGTGTATATATATATATGTGCTGTTAAAGTTTTGTTTAATTTTGGTTTACACTAAATTTTGGTTGTAAATGTTATTATTTTTATATATATATATATATAATATTTGTGGTTTGATGTTTACATAAACATTGTGTAGTTATTATTACTACTATATGGTACTTGTGTAAACAAATAAACTACGAGTATTTTACAAATATCGTTACTACCACAATAATAACCGTTACTATTACAGAATATACGTGCAAGCAACTATCCACGAATATATTGTAATATATATAGATGTAATAATATAAACAAGATAATAACCATGTTTTTCATTCACACCAATAATTACTGTTATAACAATAAGTATACACACTGGTAGTATGGGATTGAAGAAGTGAGGAGTAAAAGTAAGTGGGAAAAGAATAGTTAATACCTTACAGTAATGTGTTTGGTGTAAACATAACCAAAAACTAGTGATGGGATTAAAAATCCGTTCAAAAGAGTCTTCATTCACAATATCGACAGTAATACTATATACCCGACATCAATGACTAAAAACATTAAGTAAATAACAAATTTATAACTATAAGTTATAAATTATATTAGACCAGTAACTCATTCAAACAATAACTCATTCAAACAATAACTCATTCAAACAATAACTCATTCAAACAATAACTCATTCAAACAATAACTCATTCGGACAACAAATGCGTGTATGAGTAAAATTATGTCAATCCAAGAGTACAACTAAACAATTAAGTGTTATTACATGGCAATATGTGTAGGCAAGGATACACAATATTCATGAAAATGTGTTAGTAATTAACAAATAATTATACGTATTAACTACATGGATATTGTGGATTATTGCCTACACGTATTGCCATGTAATAGCCTTATTGTAACAGGTGATTAACATGTAATACATCAAAGATAGTACTTATGTTTAACAACAATAACAACAATAACAACAGTTCACTAAATCTATGTTACTCAATGAATCCGTAACAATGTGGTATTTATCTTGTTCGTACAAATTGTTAAGTCTTCATAACAAGACTAAAACTAACATAATGTTTACTATGACTAGTAATAATATAATTATGATGTAAACCTGTTTTACTTGTTTTACTTGTAATTACGAGTTATATTTGTTATAAATGATTTAAATGTTAAAGTATAAAGTTAACTCCCTATTTAAAAATGACGGAATCTGTTAAAGTAATAGACCAGAAACCAAAGTGTTATGTGCTTGAACTGTTGAATGTCAAATATACGGTTGTTAGCCAAAATCTCTTTCTAAACTTGGATAATTTCGAAACATTACTACAGTTGGAAGGACAACTCATTGCACATGCTAGGAACGAATTACAATCGGGAAATAACCCAAAGGGATTAGATATCAATCAAACAGTGTTTAACTATACGATTGAGAAGTCTGTTACCAAATTTAGACATGTACCAACCGATACATCACTTGGATTCGAAAGAGAGACTGGTGTAGGTCACTTCATCATCAAACTTGTTTGTGGTCCAGTATCTGGTAGGAACATGATCAGTACTGGAATTAGAGTAGACAAGATGTACATTATTAACCGTGACATTCCTCGTTTCAATGACTTCATTGGTGAAGATATTATGGATCAAGACCTTATGGATGAAAACACTGTTGAGAAACTCATAAGTGACATATCACTACAATTTCCAAAATAACACACAGTAGATAACAACAACCATTCACATCCCAAGGATGTGTAATAATGTCAACACAACCAAAAACAAGATATGTATTATAATCAGGTATATCATAATGTATAACATAATGTATAACATAATGTATAACATAATGTTACTATGTTACACAAATTAATAAACATACACATATTGTTGTGTTTGATAACATCATACAATATATGGTAAAACAAAAAGATGTATGATACTAACTATGTAGTAATATTGTTATATTTGTAACATGTCTAGTCATCAAAAAACAAAACAAACAAAAGGTTATAAAATATTTAATATCATGATAGTACCGCGTCAAAATAGTGTTATGAGTATGAAACATTAAACAGATTAATGTTAATCTAATTATGTTTGTATGTATAGGTGTTAAACAGTTGGTGTACCGTTTAAATATTTTTGGTACGTGAAACTTTATGTGTAATAAAAAGGTTAATCAAATTACATACATATAAACACCTTGAACATAGATAATAATAATAATAATAATACAATATAATAAAATCCAATACAATTACTATTACTATTACAGTTATGACATTATATTACATCTTGTAATTAAGTAACTCATATTAACATTATAATTCACTACTCAACATTTTGTTACTTAACAACAAATACTATTAACATGTTAAAAGTTAACAAAACAGGTAAGATATATAAAATTTAGTCTACAACAAACATTTGAATGATGAAATTGTGTTAACCATCTCAATGGTGGAGAGAAGGAGAGAAGAAGAGAATGAGAAACAAACTGTAAACACTACATACTACATACTGTTATATTGTTAATAATATTGGGTGTACTAAAAACAATAAGATTTTAATATGTACTACTTTTAGTAATTTGGACTTTAACTTATTATGCATGGATACAATATAGTGTTATTAAAGTATTTCTTGTTATATAACTATAGTAAAAATGTAATATATTATATATGTCACTGATGGGCTCTTATAAAGAGAGGAAGAGTTTTGTTAATATTACATGTAACATATATATATAGTACTAAAAAAATTAGGTAATAACAAACATTACCAACATAAAAAAATACAGTTGAATAGAATATACATATTCATACACATAACATGTGTAGTTGTACTAACTACATTATCTTAACACAACAGTTTATTAATGTGTTAACTGTACTGTTATTTCTTATTTTATACAATATACATAGTTGTTTAACTATTATGACATATTACATTATCATACTCATAATGAATATTACAACACACACAGTATGGAGATAATAGTTGTACGATATAATATACTCTAAACATAGATAATTGTTATTGGGAAGATATTATATTTGTAATAAGAATTTATGTGTATATTTTACTTATTACACAATATTTTGTATATAACATAAACGCAATTAGACTGTTATCTCCAAAATAAGTAAATCTGGTACAAGTTAAAATTATAAAATTATAATATTACAAAATTATAATATTCAACATACATATGTGTGCAAAAATGGTACGAGAAAGTAAGATGTTATAACATTCAATAATGTAATTACTAACAATGTTATTAATAATATATCGTATATTATTACAACAATTGAGTTTTGTCTACTTTACTTATTTTGTTACTTTAGTTAACTTCCTTTGGTAAGAATTTATACTATATAGTAAAGATACAAGTTATAACAACATACTTGTTTGTTGTAATATGTGAGTTAACACCGTCTCTACTTATTGCAATTTGCATGTGTTAAGATACCAGATACCTTAAATACTTTACATAAAATGTAAATTTACAACTAACTTTATCTTTAAACAAAATAAGTGTTTTTCAATATAACACTATGTTGTATTGGTGTCAACAACATAATTGGTTGACACCAATACAACATGTATTGTTATGACATATGTCATGTTAATCAACACTATCAAATATCAAATACCAAATACTACTTACATACTTAAAACCAGTGATTTACATTACTAACTGTAAATTAATATGTTTACATATATTTTTATTAGTGTGTTAACTAAACATATATATACCTAAAGATGTATAGATACAAAAAGGTTATGTTTTGTGTTTACAGTTTTATACAATAATATAAACATTAACTAGTTAATGACGAAAATACTAAACATATTAAGTTAAATTTATACATATATATATTGTAATATATTTACATCTCGAAGATGTAAAAACATGGGGTTTTAAAATTTTACGCGTTATAACAGTTACCAAAGTTATCAAGTCATAGGGACAACTCAACACAGGTTAAAACATATTGAAATTGGTAACTATATGTAAGTTAAACTTACATAATAACTTTATTGTAGGTAATTTATACTCTTAGTTTACACATGAACAAATACATATACACATTAAACATTACAAAAATGGTAAACATTACAAAAATGGTAAACATTACAAAAAAATGGTAAACATTATAAAAAATAGCAACATGATAAAGAAATAATATTATAGTTGGTGTGGGTTGTGAGAGTGTATGGGGTATGCGTATGTGGGTGTGGATGTTTAGGATCGAGGGGTGAAGACAAGTTTGGGGTATGGGGTGGCTTTAGCGAAGGGTATGGAAATGATGGTGTATGGTTGGGCATCGGGTGATAAAGTAATTCTATAGTCTTGGAATAAACGACATAGAAGGCAGTACATCTCAACCGTGGCCAGTTTGGCACCCAGACACATTCTTGGTCCAAATGAGAAGGGAACATAATTTATGAGTGTGTCAACACATTCAAGACCAGCTTGTGTTCTATCAGCTCTATTGTCGTCAGACCAACGTTGTGGATCGAATACTGTTGGTCGCGATACGTAATTGTCATCTTGTAGTACACCAGATGGGCATAAAAATACAGTGGTGTCTCGTTTTAACATTTGACCTGTATGTAATACTACATCTTGTCTTAATGAACGGAACGTACCTGGTACGGCTGGCATTAAACGATATAACTCTTTAATACACCATTTCAAGTAGGTAAGTTGAGTTAATGCTGAATCATGGTAATCACCACCATGTAGAACAGAGTATATTTCATTGTATAGTTTATCTTGCACTTGAGTGTTGATAGCCATTTGCAACAAGAAACAATCGATAGCTGAAGCTGTAGCATCAACACCCGCAATAAACATCGTTACTATACCTTCAGTCATCTCTGCTTCTGACAACTTATTCTCCTTTATTAAACGTTTAATGTAGGGTACTGGTAACACTTCACTATCACCATTTTCACTGTTACTATCACAATTGTTATCATGACTATCAGTCATGCACTTATGCACCTCAGCAAGAGCGTATTGGCGAATACTTTGGTACACATTCAAATAACGTTTGAACCTGGGGGTTAAGAACAGTCGCCACCATGGTATGTCAAACACCATAGTGAAGGACTCACTGAAGAATGTAATGATGTTCTTAGCAAAGGTTTGTGAACCATTGTTGTTGGTTAGAGATCCTAACCTTATACCAAATAGGACACTGGCCATAGTTTCACAAGTAAAATATGGTGTGATCTCCTCAACATTTACTACCTTGGATTTCTTATTACTATTAATATTATGATGTGGTGAGATGGTATCATACTGATCACATGTAATATGATCAGGTTGTTGTGCTATAAGTTTAGATACATCGGCACAGATGGGGTTGATGTATGGTATGTAAGATGCCACGACACGTGATGAGAAGATGAACCTGTTGAGCTCATGACGCAGGAAGTGCCACCTGGGACCATCGGTTGAGGCCAATGTTAAGTCATCAATGTTGCACAATTTGTCGGCATAAGCAATAGTGGGGAGTGCAGCAGACATAAGAGTTGGGTATTTGCCATCTGACTGATATACAGCAGCAATGTCATATGGGTGATATAAAAATACACGTTCTTGATGCAAAAATTTAACTCTCACTATCCAACCATATTTCTTGTACAATAATAATGCATACTTACCAATGTAGTCAAACGATCCAACACTCCGGTACACATCTAATACACTACCTATAATTGGTAGGTGTAATGGTCCCTTAATATCACCTGGTATTTCACACTCAGACCTCCTCATACTTACCAACAATCGGTATATCACGTATAACGATGTAATGAACAACACTCCTACAGTCAAAATCATCGCGTTTTTATATTACAAATTTTACAAAAGTAATATTATATCAATTATGTAATATGTTTTCAATCTCAAATCATATTTTCCTAACACAAAAAACATAAGACATAATACTCCTTACCTATATTTTTACAATGTGACACATATATGTAAATAATTACAACCATACAAAAGTAAAAGATTTTATAGTATGGTAAGTAGATAATATTACAATAAACAATTAACACTTATTACAATAGTAAGTTGTTATTTCAAGTATCAACCTATCATATGATTGTAAACACAAATCTTAGCCATGTTAAGATTAAGCACAGTAAATATTTGTTATTAAACAATATATGTATATGTTTGCATATACCCTTTAATAATAAAATAGTTAGATGTGTTAAATAATAGGTAAGTTGAATACAACTATTATTTGGTAGGTAAAGTTTTACTGTCATATGTATAACAAATTGTAATTAAGTTAACATGTTGATAGCTTGTTCATATTTTGTTTAATAGTGGACATGTATGGGATAATCTTAATTGGATTAAGATTGGTATATTATGATAATATACGTAATAGTATATAACAACATGTATATGTATAGGGAGAGGATAAGAGGGAGGAAGAGGAGGAAAGAGGGAAGGAAAGGGAGGGTGGGGAATGTAACTAAGAATGTATTCCGTGATAAGAGTTTATGATAGTGATGATGATGGTGATGACAAGTCTTTGATTGAAGATGATATATGGGTTAGTGGGATGTAATCTACTTGTGGTGACATTACAATGTTGGTGCTTGATGTGGATTTGTATAAGCTGTGTAAACTGTATGTGGTAGCAATTAACAGACCCAACTGATAGAAAGCAAAGTGGTACCAGAATATGTTTTGAAGGTTAGTTTGCATTCGAATGAAGAAGAAGGAGAAGATTACTCTCTTAATTAATAATATGCTAGCTATGGTAATGTTAAATTTAAGACCACGTTTAACCTTGTTGATAATATCAATCGACTGATGACTATTATTACAATAGTCCATTAAACACTTACAACTGTAAATGTTAATACACGAGAATCCAACTGCAACAATGTTATTCATTGACATTCGAATGGCATAGAACCAATTGACAGCAATATAATTATCGTAGTTGTAACTTACCATTGGGCCTATGACACAACACACTATAGTGGTTAGTGCTGTCATAGTATCCATGATTGTAACACATGTTGAAAATTTGGCAGTCAACCTGCGATCATCATCAACATTTATAGTGTTAAGTGTGGTGACACATTTGTTGAATGACAACCGATTAATTACTATGCGAATACATTGTTGTGACACAGCATAAATCACATAACGACTAATATTTTGTGTACTGGCCAACATTAGAGTATAAGATGCCAATTCACCAGCAGCAGCTACCACTAGTAATAAAAGATAAACTTTAACTTGGGACTCCAACTTACGACCTTTGTACTGTTGGCTAATGAACAAGTAAATTATTGAAATAGCAACAATCAGCCAAATTATCATTGATATCACGTATACTACTAACTTTGTTGTGTTGGACATGCATTGGTCAGTGATAAAATTTTCATTGACTAAACTACTGTCATTTAAACTATAGACAGAAAAGATATCTTGGCATACAAATGTATCATTATCATCATTATCCATTGATAGGAACTAATAGAGTACTGATGGTGATGGTGATGTATTAAATTAATATAGTGTTACTAAGATAGAATAGAATAGAATAGAAGTTGGGGAGAAATAAAAATACAGATAAAAAAGTAGTGAAATGTGAATTAACGTTTAGCTTTACATTTTGATATAGTTGTCAATTTTGCTTACATGCATATATGATCTATAATATACATCAGATAGGAATTGGCTACAAATAAAATAACAGTACTAATATGTGTTGAGTGATTGAATTGTTGGATGGTTGAATCATATTGAATCATATTGAATCATATTGAATCATATTGAATATATTGTATATTCAAGTGTCAAGTAATGTAGTTCATATACTTTGCATATACAACATATATTCAACATATATTTTGTTTGTGTAAATATGCTCCCAACAGTTACAAATATGGATTGAAATGAAGTAGGAAAAGGGAGTGTTCAAGATTTTTTGATGAGACAACTATACTCTACACTACAAAAGTACTTCAATAGTGAGTAATGTGTTTACATAACTAAGACATTTACATAATATCAATCTTGCATAAACAAAAACATGTTAGATGAGAAGATATTACAATAACAAAATATTTTGATGTGTATTGTTTTAACAGTATAAAATTAACAATACACATTTTACTATTAATACATATAATACTGCAACAAATAATGTTTATGGTTTTTTTAGTTAAATCTAAATTTTGTTGTCAATGAACAGAATATACAATTTATTGTTGGTTGTAAAGTATTCTCGTTAAAGTAACAATACTTACAATTATTGGTTGTTAGTATTATTTCTTTTAACACCATCGAAAATTATACATCGGAATAATAACATAAATAAACTTAGTGTTATAACAACATAACATTGTACTATATTGTTTACAACATTTTAGACTGTAAACGTATTGAACATATGTTATATTGTTTAGATTAGTTAACATTGTTGATGTGAAAGGATAAACTGTAACAATTACTAATATTGTACATGTTTAGGAGTGGGAAATAATTAAAGATAAATAAGAAGTACAGATGAAGAGATGAAGAGATGAAGAGTGTTAAGTACTTACGGAGATTAGTGATATTGTGGATAGTGATATTGTGGATAGTGATATTGTGGATAGTGGACAAGTGTAACAGAGAACAATGATGTTTTTATACATTTGTTTACTGTGTGGTAAACAAAAATATGTGTTCGCCGTTAGGTAGTCTATTCTCACCATCACCACTATCACATCATGAAACATGTGCTAACACAGTACTTGAAAATAGACTAGTCAACGTTTTCAAACCAGTTGGTACTTTCAAAGATGGTATTTTGACATGTCCAGCACAAATTGGTAGTGAACTAACCATAATTGGTATTGATGATAATGGTGTTCTTATCTTCACATCTCACTGTTACAAAAATTCTATTATGGTACGTGATGACATAGAAGTAACGGTTAACTTTAATTTAAAGAAGTTGGCTCTTAATCCAATTAGAGATATAAAAATTATATATACGTAATAATTAATAACCAACATATCATAAAAACATATCTCATTAACCATAAAATATGTAGAAACAGAGGAAGAGAGGAAGAGAAGATCTATAAAGATGAACAGTAGATGTAAGTTGTTAAAACTACCGTGTTGGTTAGTTGTATGTAACAACTACAAACATAGTCATCTCAACACACAGAGGGGAGGGAGGGGAGGGTGTTGGATTAACACACATTGTTTTCACCTTCTCCAATTAGACACTGCATAAATATTTGTTGAGGATAAGATTTACAATTTTAAATTGTAAACACAGTTAACGTTACAAATAGTAGTTATAATAAATTGTATTAACATTGTCATTAACTATCCTAAATATAATTAACATGTTTTTAGATTGTATACTAAAACATGTTAAATTTAGTTAAGATTCATCCAATTTATATAAAGTTTGTTAATTATTAGTGAACATACATCTGGTTTTGTGTAACCAAAGTACACACTTAACTACTCATAGGGTAAAATCTTACTTGGATGGATAATGTTTAACATCGAATTACAATTAACAATATAGTGTTTAACCAAATACACATTCCTATACAAAATATATCTATATATATATATATCCTATTTAATTGATATGAAGAACAATATAATTGTATCTTGACTAGATATATATATATATATATATTCTATATCATAGTTAGTGTAACAAGATATCTTTATTAAACAAAGACACTGTTAACCAACAAAAATATTCCGATAAGTCAGAGAATGTAAATATAAACACATCTTTGTTTAACAAAGGTATCTTGGTTACTCTAATTATGAGATGTTTTGGGTCATCAAATCATACATTATACGTTTAATATCTTCCGAACACAAGAATATCTTTAGTCACTGAAGATATGATGCATAACACAAGACTTTGATAGTTGAAATGTGCCTTCATATTCCCAACCTGTAAAATTACAAGTAGTAATATATCATTGTATCAATAAATATAGAACTATTCTATATTAAATTAAATGTTGTATACTTGTAATAGGCAATATATCTACTATCCTTAATTTTACAGATAAACCATGTTTAACATATTTTTGCATAAAATTAAACCAATCTATTTTTCCTATCTGTAAATGTAAAGAGTAGTATTAACACTTGTTATCATGAGTACATAACAATAATTTAGTATAGAATTGAACTATACACATTTATACAATGACGTATTACTACTTTTAATTTTACAGGTAGGGACCACTTTGGTCTAATTTTACACAAAAATATGTTAGGTGTAATCTATCCCAAAATTAAAGATATGTAATATTTATGGTGTAGATGAAAGAACATAGAACAATTCTATGTTGAACTAATGATGTTTAAGTGTTACTGGTATTTTGTTTTTTACCACATAATAGATAACACTTATCTGCTATTAACATTATTTATATCTATAATTGGTATTACCAATTTATAGTTTAACTAACAAAGTTACATATACATATGCTTTTAGTTTGTATTTATGTAAATAATAATAATAATAATACTTGAAGTCGAAGTTTTCCACCTAAAGCACAAACTTTAATACATATATTTAATAATAAACAAGTTATAATAATGTGATGATACAAAGTTACCATTTTACGAATATAGTTGTGATATTGTCAATACAAGAAAACAACAACATTATTATCAAACAACAATGTTAATTGTATATTTGTACAAACACTATTTTCATAATGAGTGTAATGTTTTAACATTACAACTACATTTTCCATTAATATGATGCATATACATATACATACACACACACAAATGTACAATTTGTTGTTTACACAATACAGTAGAGGATGTGGTACAATACACATTATCTTTGTGGATAGTTGAATACACAAATTTTATGTAATTGCAATAGTTAATTCATGTAGTTACTGGTGTAAAAGGCATATATGTAACTCAAACATAAATTACATAACAAGATATGTAGTTAATTAAATATTACAAATTTCAACATATATTTGTTAATATATGTTTAAGTTGGTATAACAATAAAATATGTTAATTGTAATATACGAAGGGAAAATATTAAAGTTCAAAACTACACTAAGTTTATATTTTAACAACAAGTACTTATTTTATTTTGACATCTGTTATAGATGATCTAAGATAGATTAACTCTCTTGGATACACGGGATTGGGGTTAATTCTTTTTGTAGTTAAGGATAATTTGTCATTGTAGCAATGACAAGACTTCTATAATCCAGATGGTGTAATTATTACATAAAACGAAAGAAACATGTTTTTACAATACAACATATTATAAATTTGTAAATGTTTAGAAGATGTTGTAATTGTAACACAACACAACACATAAACATATTTACATATAATGTATGTTAGGTGTAATAAAGTAAGAGACACGATATGTATTAACAGTGGTTAATACAACTAACAACATAATAAGATACTGGGCAGTGAACACAAATACATGTTTGATATTATGTATTAATGTGTGTTACTAACAATTTGGATACTTGACTATTTTAACATTAGTTTGGTATGTTAAAATATAAAACTACCAATGTAAGACAAACAATTAATAATACCATAACCAATATAGTAAGCAATATATCTGACAGCAGTAACAATTATGTAACCTGCACATCCTCCCAACACAATAACTGCTCCGACTACGATCAACAGATTTCTAAAATCCCTCTTATCCTCGTCAGAACTATTTTCTATGTGTTTCAATCCATTAGCGAATGCTGTTGTAGCTGCAAGGCTACTCTTATTCATACATGCTGCACATCGGTGCAAACGACGGTCTGAATCAACATGACAAAAGGAGCAAGAAGACATGATTTGGAGGTTTTACAACCAATTAAACTTGTTATACTTATTTTGTTTAATATTTTTATGTTAACAACATTTACATTAAAACGTTTTTAGGTGGTAGTAGTCATTACAAAGCTTACTTTGTTATAACTCAACATAAAGTAAGTTGTATGATAATACTGTTTACAGTTACAATTACGTAAATTAATGTCAGGACGTAATTTTAATGTCATGAACTGTATTAACAAACAACAAAATAGTTAAACAACATTACATTAAGTAACAAATATACCAAATGTACCTTTATATGTTCAGGTGATATATATATATTATACACAATATTGTTACAGTTTAATACTTAATACAATGTAAAATACAAACTTAACCTTCTTTATTTTATAACACACAGAATAACAATGTTTATTTATTAATAGTGTGTTATATTAAACCATGAGGAAAGAGAAAAAGAGAGTGAGAGAGAAGAAAGAAGAGAATAAGTTATTATGTTAATAATGTATTATACATTATTTAGTTATAATGGTGAACTTACATGTTTAATATGTTACACAGTAATAGTAATAGTAATAGTAATAACAATTAACACCCTAAGGATTCAAACCGATATACCACGAGTGTAGTATGTTTCAGAAGTGGTATTACCATATTTGTCATATTGGGTCCACAACCCTTCTTGTTTATCGTTAATATAACGCCCCTTACTGCTAATTGTATTTTGTGAATTGTTATGATAGTAAGTCCACAGACCATGTTTTTGATTAATCAAGTATTCACCATGATAACGAGTATTGTAGTATAGACCACACTTGGTAGAAATTGGTTGCTGCTGTTGGGTATCCAACTCAGCATCGTACCATCCCCGCCACATTCCATGTTTCTTATCATTGTGATATTTACCTCGTTCCTTAACAGTATGTTGTTTGTTGTTATACCACTTTATGCTGAGTCCATGTTGATTACCATTGTCGTAGTAGGTTTCCCATTTAAGGGTATGATTGTCGTTGTCATACCATTCCTTACATGATCCGTGTTTCTTGTTATTAACGTATTCTACCTCAGACTTAACAGTATACTGTTCGTTGATTTCTCTTTGAGTATCATACCACCACCTTCTTACTCCCTGTTCCTGTCCATTACAATACTCGCTCTCAGACTGGAGTGTATGTTGCTCATTATCATACCACCACCTCCATACTCCATGATTATTATCATTCAAGTACTGTTTTTGATACTGGATTGCACCACTCGGATAAAATTTAATCTGCCTGTTAATACCCACTCTGTTATCATCAACAGTATGATACACTATTAGGTATGACATCTTATCGTTGTCATACACAATATCATTGTAATACACTTCACTACTACCATTACTACTACTACCATTACTACTACTACCATTACTAATGGTATTACCATTAGATGATGGTAACATTTGTGACTTGAACTCGTGATTGGTTAATGTAGATTTGTGATTGAGAGTAATTTTAACCTCTGAATTACATTTTAACCACTGTTTAAAAAATAGTGGTCTCATCATGTATGTTTCAGGAACAAATTCATATGGACATAATAGTAACATGCGTCTTTGAATATCAGGGTTGGGTTCACCAATAATTACTGGTTTGTAATATGTGAACCAATTGTTAAACACTTGTTGCATTAAATACTTGAAATACTTGACATCAACAAAGTATGTTTCCATAACGAAACACATCTTTAGCTTGTCTACATCATCGACAGTCTCCTGTTGACTACTACTGCTATTACTATCTTGATTCTCCTGACTACTATTCATAAGAAATTTAACATAGTTCCAAGCTACATCTGTTTTGGTGTTAGTTGGAAAAGATATAATACACTCCACACCCACAGAGTCTACTCGTTCCTTAATTAGCTCTGAGTTGACACTTGTTTCATATGGAACAGTAACCAACTGTCCATTGACATCTAATGTAACAAACATCGTTTTGATACAGACAATTACCAATCATCAATTTTAACATAACACACCACACCATACAATAAAAACCTAAATGTTAAAGTAACCAATCTAACCTTGCTGTTGGATTAATACGAAACATTAACATAAAGTTATACTTTGATGCAAAGTGTATGAAGTATATTTGTTATTAACATGATTACCTTATTTATTATATCCACCTACAGGTAGTACAAATAATAGATTATGTTTTGTAACCTTCTAACTCAAACATTTGCGTAATATGTGTATTAGACATATATATTATGATAATATGTATTTATGGATTAGTAGATTTAAATGTTGGAAGTAAACAGTGCAACTTATACAGATAATGTTTATCAAAACACAAACATTAACAACATATGTTATAGATGTTATCTTTGTTTGTCATCCTAAGGGTAAACAACACACTAATTTCTATGCACCTATTTGTTGTTTACAAAAGTAATAGTCAAGTAAGCAATACTCATATTTAACACACTACTAGTCATACTGTTTATTTTATTCATACGAACCAATAACAAGATAAGAGTAAACATTGTAGTTAGCAATATGTTTTACTTTATGTTTTTATCAAACGAATTTTACACCATTTTTACATATTGCTAACTTTAGTATGTTACATTATTTATTATTACTGTAATAGGAATTATTTCCATCACACCAAATCCCTTAATTGTAAACAACTCTTTATTTATATGTAACTTACTATTGTAAATCCAGAAAACATACACGTACAGTAATTTAAACATTACAAGTGCAAGTAACAATAGGTCTTTACCAAAATTGTGCAATTGTGTAGTTATGCAATGGTTAATATTACTTCATAGTGAAGTAACGAATATATAAATATGTTGGAAGTTAATATGGTGTTAAATGGTTCTTGTATGATAATAGTTACCATCATTGGTAATGTAGTATATAAATTTCGTCCTGGTCATAACCAGCAACTATTAATGTTCCAAATTCGGAAGTTGTAACGTTAAACACTGTTTCAACATCAGGTGGATAATGTTCCATAGTGTATGACTGTAACATCGTTAATTTGTGTTCATCATGATTTTTGTGTACATCACGCTCATCACTATAAATGGTGATTTCGTTACCAACTACATGAAACAACAAACCATTGTTAACAACAAAATGCATATTCATCGATTGTAAGTTAATTGGTAATGTTTGTATATTGTATAGTTTCTCGAGCTTGTCGTTGTATACTGTTATAAACGAGAGATCGTGTTCACTATCAGTATAACTATTATGAACTAAGTATATTAGATTCAAGTGAACATCAATACATGCATAAATTATTGGAAGTTTTGTATGTAATTTATACATAACATATTTTTTGATCAAGTCAATACAATACACTGTATGAATCGTAACTAAGTATAAAAGGTTATCGTTGTTAACGCATGCATTAATAACCTTATTCATATTATTATATGGAGGAAAATCTGCGTTAAACAGCATCCATACATGTGCATTGTCGTTATCGTCATACTTTAATAAATCTAATAGTGGATTTGATACACTACCAGTCTGTCTGAATATGTAAAGATTTGACTGTGTGACCAAAGTTAGGTTTGTAATACTCATACCCAGTCCTTCAACGTTGAAGGACTGTACACGATTAATTTTAGTACCATTAATGGTAAATTGTCGTATACAACCTGTGACCAAGTCTGACAAGAAAAAATCGCTCTCGTTAGTTGCTATTTTGTCTGTCACAATTTTCTGTTTACTTGTTTCGATTGACTGTTGTAGTGATGTTGAATGTAAAATGCTAGTAGGCGCCGAATGCCAAGATGACATAGGAAACAACTTATATTTCTTCATTGTATCTGTTTTATATCCAAAAATTACATTACTGTGATAAGTTTAAGTTTTATAACTTGTGTTAATCCATTTTATAACATACATCACTCAAACAATATTACACTTTGTATTAGTTTAAATTTCAGCTACACATTATAATTGTATGTTACAATTGTATGTTACAAAATTACAAATACCAAACTATACCAACCATAGTACAATACTATCTTAAAAGCTATTATGTTATTGTCTATCACCCAAATGTTTTACTTGTTAATAATTTTGTTAGCACCATTTGACATATCTACATACCATAATTTTAGTATGTTATTAACTACTATCATTACTACTACTACTACTATTAAAACCTTTTTCCATCACTCCACTTTCAAACAATTGTTTACTCATGTAAAAGTACAACTTAATACTCTAAACTTCCAAGAATATATACATTCACAATAACAACACATATACAATTAATAGTACATGTCGTACTATTGCTTAATTTAATTACTTTAGATATGCTAGTATGGTATCTATCATGTTAACATTATATATGGTGTATATTACATTGACTAGAATAAAGTTATTACTTTATCTCATTTATGTCATTACGTCTATCATCACTATCATCAATATGTAAAATGTTGGTTATGTTAAACATGTTTAGTTTGAACAAGTATTGTTAATCCACGATTGGTTGATTATGTAAATTGTTACATTGTTACATTGTTACATTGTTTGATATTGTATATTAATCCTACATTACTTCATGATAGTAAACATTGTTAACCTTATTTGTATTACATATATAATATGTAATAAATACAATAACATTTTAGTTTTGACATATGTCTAATCTCAAAATTAGAGTTTATAGATTTGGAAGTACAAATACTCTTTTTTATCACAGTACTGTATGCATACATCTAACAACTTTGCTTGCTGTAAACAATTACATAATATGTAAATATACTATAGTAGATTGTGTACTATAAACTACATTGTTTAATTCTATATTGTTTAATTCTATATTGTTTAATTCTATATTGTTTAATTCTATATTGTTTAATTCTACCTATGTTGTACTAGACATATATGTACATCATATCAAAATAATACAATTTTGGTAACTTTACCATGATACCTTAATTTTTAACATGTTGTTAATCTCATGTACAATTGAAAGTTTTAACCTTTTATCATTTAACACTCATAATACTACATCCTTAATATGTTAGGAGATAAGAGACAAACAAATATTTGGTTGGTAAACTTACATGTCATAACTACTTGATGACAAAATGCCTACCTTTGTTCAATCACCAAAAGCGTGTCCAGCATGAGGTTAGTGTGTTTAGTTATAATAACTTACTGTCTATAGTTCACATAATTACACATTAAATTTTAAATGCTTACTGTAAATGCAAATTATATAACATACTTGTAATTGTCATTTAAAATATTGTTAGTAACAAGTAACTGTAGTGTGTAAGGTTATTAGAATATTAAGTATAGTATATTGGATATTAAAGACTAAAATTTTATTTTATTTAACATATCATACTCTCGTAATTCCACACTTCAAACAATAAGGAGTTGGATGATAGCAATACAAAACAACAAAAATACTAATGGTATGTTACATACCATTACCATGAAATAGTGTAAGGTTGAATTGAAATCCATGTAGTAAGTATAAACCATATCAGTCTATATCAATACTTGTTTAAAGTAAATTTAACACAATCAAAACAATACAAGTATAAAATGTATGTGTGTTAACACGATGTTGGAATATGTCACATATAACATTTGTAAGATTTAGTTTATTTGGATGGAAAGAGAGGTTATAGAAGGGAGTATTTGTTTTAATGTGTATATATGTTTAAACTGTAATTAAAGAGATAGTTATCATAACACAGTGTATTGTTATAAAATTTATTAATACTTGTTACTGGTGTTAACAAGACACCTTGAAATGTACAATTGTAATCAGGTAAGGTTATTTTTTAGTAAAATACAAAAAATATGTTTGACATTACTATACCTGTTTTTTAACATACTGATAGCCTTACATAACACAACTACTGTTGTTAACTTTATTTTGACCAATTATGATAACTACTTGTCATACCTTATATCCAATACTCTTTTTAGTTAGAGTAACTTTATGTATCAACATCATATTGGAACAATATACACCATGAAATAGTGTTATTGTCTACTCACTCATGTTATCGTGTTGTTTATGTTTAGATAAACAAGACTTAAATCTTACTAGCCAAAAAAAATATAGGTAGTAGTAATATACATTATTACATACAATGTGTATACTGTCTTGTATTTCGAAGATACAAGATTGTACACAAATGTATTATTATGTAAATGTTCTCTGTTCAGAACAGAAAACATAAACACCAAAATGTTCTTACTTGATACAACTTCTTACAATTGGATGAACATTTTGTTGTTACCAACAATTACCTTTACTATTCCGAATAGTAAACATTACTTGCTATTACAATTATTGTTGTATCCTCTCACAATCCAGATGTGGTTTACATTACCATAGTAATAAATGTTACATCTTCATGACAAAATACTCTTGATGGTAATTTATTATATACTACAAGACGCATTATATTAACAATAGTTAATATGCTACATATCAAAAATACTTAACATATGAGATACAAACAAATATTGGTTTACACAATAATTTAATATACTTTTGTAACACAACTAGTAACAAGATAACATTATAATACATTATAATACAATATTGAAATCATGTAATTTTAACAAACTAAAATATTACAATATTATATTTTAGTGGTAACAACACTACCGTAACTGATGAAGAAACAGAACAACAACAAGATTGGATGAGAACATGATCAAACATTTTTACGAAAAATCTTAAACGATTCGAAACATTAATATAATATTGTTTTGTTAACAGATGTCATGAATTTTAACAAAACAATATTATATTAATGTTTCGAATCGTTTAAGATTTTTCGTAAAAATGTTTGACCGATAGATTTTTTGGTTACTGGACAATATTTACACTATTAATGAGATGGAGAGGAAAGATGGAGGAGAGGGAAGAGGGAGAGGAGGGAGGGATGAGACAAAGGATGTTATATATGAGTTTGTAACACAGTTATAAACAACAAAATGTCTAAGAGTTTTAGATTATGCATATCATCACGCTGCTGCATGTAACAGTTGTAAACTATGGTATTGTGCTGATGACAAATTACCTAACTGCCATATATGTTATAATCAAGATGATGCCATTTGTTCTAAGTGTGTTAGAGTAGAAAATATTACCAATTGGATTTACTACTGTCATAATTGTTGAAACAAAACGTAGATCTTTAATCAGAAGTTGCAAGTTGAGAACTGACCACATACAAAAAGTTTGTAACAGTTGTAATAGGTATTGTGGTAGGTTGAGGAGACAAGTTTATGTGACAGTTGGTGATAATGAAACCCAGTATCAATGTTATACCTGTTATCAGTATGATAGACCAACTAAAGTTAGTATTGCAATATTTAACATTGTTAATGGAGTAACAAGCAAAGACAACTTGATTATTACCATGACACTAATAACATCAATTTCACCAAGTTAATCTCAACCAGTAGTTGGTTTCAAGTATACAAGAATAACAAAGCTAAGGTGTGTTATAATTTCAACATAACAAACATGAACAATTACAATCTAAAACACAAAAGTCTGATGCTTAATAATAAGGATTATTTTACAATCCAATCACTAGTTCATGACTTAGAAGGTAAATGTTGTTAACAACAATATACTTTGCATCAAAGTATCTACATAACTCATTACCAACAAAATATATGGAGTAACAAGCAAACAATATTGCATTGTATTATTGGTAAGTTTTATAGGGGAGATAAACAAACAGTTGTACATTAAAGTTATTATTGTTTAACATGTGTGTACTTAGTGAGTAACATTACGTTACCTATCATTAGAATTACAACAAGTAAACATATAACAAAAATTACATGAATAAATTGGTAATTGTCTACTGCCCAAAAATCTATACGAGTACTAAAACTGTAGAGTTTTAAATTTACATCAAACAATATTAACTTTAGTATTATAACTAATATTGTTTGATGTAAATTTAAATAGTAACATAAATTTGTATCTTTTACATCTCAAAGATGTAAAATATAATAAACTGTAAACTTGTTAGTTAACTGTCAAACACACAATTGGTTTAGCAAACTAATACTTATGTAATTGTATTGAAAGAATAAGCGTTATTTGTTAAGTAATGGTATATACCATTAATATACTTTGTTATAAAGTATACAAAAATATGTTGTAATATAAATTATATAAACATATACACATTTTGTAAAGTATAGAAAGTAAAATACAACTTACCATAAGTTGTATGTTATGTATTGTTATTAATAGTAATAATAATAATGTAAGATAGTAATAAATACATGTTAACTTGTGTATAACTAATATAATTATGTTAATTAGTAACATGCTACTAACATAATTTTTGAGTATAGGGATAAGAAATATATAGAATTATTAACACTGGAATGTACTTTATAGTAAAGTATATAAGTCTGCTGGTTGTGATTGTGGTGATGATTGTGATGTGTGTAAGGTGGTGGTTATTATCATTAACAAATGTAACGACGACATGTTGGACAGGTATTTTTAGTTTTGGTATATGTTCTCATACAATCAAAACAGTAACAATGTTTACAGCTGAGTGTTAACTTGTTAGTATAACTTTGACAGTCTAAGTTACCTAAACAGATTGAACAGTCACGGTTAACAGCAACAACACTAATAAAGGAGTCCTTAATTTTAGTATCTACCCATGACATAGACATAATGTTAACAATGAGTGACATATATTTAACTTGTTCCTTGGAATTCAGTAGTGACACAATTAGTTCCTTAAGAACAAATGTCTTTATTTCATAGTTTACACAACGATAAGATATAAGTTTAATACAGTCATGAATATGTTGCCTGAATGCAACAGCTGTATCTTCCGTACCACTATGTGCTAAGAACAGGTTGATAACAAGCTTGACCGATTTGTCTGTCTTCTCATCATCACTACTTTGATGTTTTGTTGATGATGATGTTAATGATAATGATGGTGGATATGAGGGGTTAAACTCAATACTGGACATGCAATATCCAATTGCCAATTGGTACTGTTTTTGTTGTGTGTGATGTATAGCCAGCATGAAGTAGGCATATGACATAACACTCATATCATCACTGGAATTGCTGGTTTTTAACACCTCAATGACCTTATGGTAATGCTTTACAGCTTGTTGTTTATCTTTGCATAGAGTAGCAATGTTAAACAATGAACTAACACAACCGTTGTCTACAGCCATTTGGTAGTACTTGACTGACATTTTCATGTCACCAAGTTTGGAATACAAACTACCCAAATTGTTCATTGACTTAGTACATGGTCCTCCTTGTTTATCATTGGTAATAGCCATATTGTAATATTTAATAGCCAACTTATAATTATTTAAACCATGATGATAAGTATGACCTATTTCAAACAGTATGTCCTTATCATGTTGATAGTTGACTACACCAAACAGAAGTTTAAGTGTTTTGTCATGAGCATGTTCAACATTAAAATAATAAGCAGACAGGTGAAACAGTGACTCCTTATCTCCACAGTCAACCGCCATTTTGTAATACTTAACCAATTGTTTAAAGTTTTGTCCCATCTCCAGATGGTAATTGGCAACACGCTTCATTGCTATCACTGCCTGTTCACGTTTACTACTGTCATTATATTCACTATCTTTAATACCATTACTATCTTTAATACCATTACTATCTTTAATACCATTACTATCTTTAATACCATTACTATCTTTAATACCATTACTATCTTTAATACCATTACTATCTTTACTAGTAATACCACTTCTTTCGATGGCCAATAACCAGTAGTCAAGTGCTGTATTGTAACTTTTGTTGTCGTAATATACACAAGCCAATTTGTTCATTGACTCAAGACTGTTATTATCATCAACATCGAACTTTAAGTATTTAGTAGCATTGTAAATGTCACCAAGAGCCAAATAACAAACACCCAACCTGTAATAACACTTATTACCATTAACAACAAGAGAATCCATATACTTACCAATTGCCAACTTATATAGACTGTTAGCTAATTCACCATTATTACTACATTTATTATGTTTATTATTATCTTTATTTTTATCCTTGTCTTTAATATCGTAGTGTACTGCTAGGGCATTAAATATCTTTGCTTTGGTAAAGTTAACATCACGTCTTGTCTTCATGAATAAATAACTCTGTGATTGACACGTCTTTGTCATTACAGATAACAGAACAAATATCATTTATATCTTATTGTTGCAATATCAACAATAGTAATTAAAACATATAATAACTGTAGTATACATAACTATTATGTATAGTAACCATTCAATATTATAATAATAATACTTCACAGTACATGCTATTAAAATGTATAATTTATATTAAACATTTGGTAGTTGCTGGCAAAATGTACTAGTACAAACACATGATGGCTGTGGATGGTTAAATACACATATATTATGTAATTACACCTGAATGTATTCAGCTTATACCAACAAACACTAAAGTATTAACATTATATAGCATATATTAACAACTAACATGTATCAACATATACCATATTTAAAAGTACGATGTGTAATACTACTTAACATTATATTTTTGGACAAGTTTATAACATGTAAGCTAAGATAAGATGTAGCAGTAGTAGTAGTTGTACGTATATAACTGTAAGAGTTGAACACTTGTGTTTAACAAAATGGAGAAGGAACCAGATATACAAATAACCATATCAGATGGTAATTAACACAGCAAAAATGTTTGCATTAAAATATTATAACAAATAAACATTAACTGGGATAATGTTGTATTAAACACTATCTTAACATTACATAACTTTGCATATTAACAATTTGTAATTTGGTGTTGGAATACAAGTAATAAATACAACCAAAGAGAACTAAAATCTTTTACTACCAACTAATACAATGTATACAACGACATACACAATACCATATTATGTAAGTAATATTTACTTTTAATACCAACAGTAAACATATCATACCAATAATACTATATATTACCAACATTTACAATGTTCACAGGATATTTATAATCTTATAACACTTATGTAATGTAATTACCAACACATCAGTAACCACTTTTGTTTTGGTAATTACATAACTATCGTGGATAGTTGCTTGCACGAATGACATGTAATTTTGTTATATGTGTCACAACAAGACAGTAAATTATCACCGACAAAAAATGGTGGGCTTCAACACATAAAAATATAACATTAATAGTTATATATCTCTATATTGTATTTGTAATCTATGATTACAAAAATAAAATAATAGTGTACTCGTAATCACCTATACATACAGATAATTATGTTTACACTGTCATCAGTCATATCCCTCCCTCCTCCCTCATATTCCAGTATCGTTACCATTTTATTGTGTAATTATTTTAGTATAGTTATATAAAATTTGTGTAAACAACAATCCACAATAATCTTGTAGATACCATATGTTTATAATTTAATAATGTTAATGTTAATGTTAATAGCATCTGATATCTACAAGATAATTGTGGATTGTTGTTTACACAAATTTTATGTAATTGTCAATGTATGACATGTAAATTTATGTTTAGTCCTACCTCACTTCATCCCTCCTCGTTTTATTTATACTTCTCTTTTTCATTAGATTTATATATATATATATATATATATATATATATATATATATATATATATTACTAAAAATTACATAAAATCCGTGTAAGTGGTTGTGATATTATTTAAATGTAAATAGATAATTTTGTAATTACCTAGTAAGTGTAAATATACATTGATAATATAATGCATACATGCATATTATGTAATTACCAACAATATTATTTATTCGTGTACAATTATTATTGTTTCTTGTGTTCTTCATTATACATCTCCTTCTCCCTCATCGTCTTTACTCTGTTCATTCGAACATATATTTGTATAATTGCATAAAATCTGTGTAAACAAGAACCACAAATATTATGTGACTATCAGTAATAATAATATGTTAGTTACTAACTTATACTCATACCAACCATATAATATTTATGGTTGTTGTTTACACAGATTTTATGTGATTATCAACAGATTGACAACAGATTGGAAAATATAAATACTCACCGTGACCCTTCTTTTCTTTTATTACATATTGATATATTAATATGTGTAATTATTGTTACCACTAACTTTCTTTCTCTCTCTATTTCCTCATGGAAAGATATTGGTACAATTATATTATAAATATTGAGTATGTACAATGTAACTCAAATCCATGATTTTGTTGTTGGTACAAACATATGTTTTCTGACAAAACTTTACACAAATATTGTTGGTATATTCATATATAAATCCCCCCCCCTTTCCCCTCTCTCACCCTCTCTATCCCTCTACAAGAAATGT
>Ga0302300_1000439_pt1 | contig 29261 bp, 29 predicted proteins | sample III_Palsa_E1_1_FD_198756 | JGI IMG/M metagenome (GOLD analysis project Ga0302300, IMG submission 198756) | Peat permafrost microbial communities from Stordalen Mire near Abisko, Sweden - III_Palsa_E1_1 | ecosystem: Environmental > Terrestrial > Soil > Palsa > Peat permafrost | place: Sweden... | reverse complement strand
AATTATGCGGGATCAATCCAATATATAGGTAATCATCAGGCAAATTTAATTATAACAGGGGGGCATACTTATTTAATTAACTTTGTTACCGGGGCAGTTACTCAGCAATAATATAAGAAACTAACGCTATAAAAAAGCTCCTTTCAAATTGTTGAAAGGAGCTTTTTTGTTTATGTCGACTATTAATTAATGAGCCTTCATCCTAAAACCTAACCACACATTAAATGTTCCTGTAATAAAAAAAGCTACCGCTATAAATGTGATAAGTGTCATCGAACCAAAAAAGGCATTGAAAATAATCATCAAACCAAATATCACGGTGATAATACCGCTTATAGTCAATATCAATGATTTTCCTAAAGCACGTGAAAAGCTGATCAACGAAAATCCGCGGAGGAGAAACCAGATACCCACAATAATGCGCAATATGGCAACACCTGCGGCTACATGCCCCATAAGCACTAAACCTAGTATCAAATCAACTACACCTAAAAATATATGCCAGCCACGGTTGGTCTCGGTTTTATCCCTAACTGCATGTAGCAATTCGCCTAACCCGGCTATAAAAATGATCAACCCGAAAAAGAAACCTAATGCTACAAAGCTTGTAAGCGGTGAGGCAATCATCCAGATACTTACTAAAATAAAAAGTATCCCTCTTAATAAAAATACCCACCAATGACGTAGGCGACGGTCGACTGATAAATCCATGTGTTTGTTTTTTATTTTCAACCAATGTAACAGGTAAATGTTTGTGTAGTTGATAGTTTGCACATGAAATTTTTAGTACATAAATTTATTAGTATAAAACCCGACTTATGAAAAATCAGTTTAAAGCAGCCTTTGCGCCAGTATTATACATACCAAAAGGTACTATTGATATTGATTTTTATAAGAATGCTTTCGGTGCTATTGAATTGCGAAGATTTAACAATGACGATGGCAGCATACACGTTGCCGAGTTTACTATTGATGGCGCAATGTTCCATTTACATGAGGAGAATTATATTAAAAAGGCATTCAGCCCGCTAAGTTGTAATGGCACAACAACAAACATTGGCTTAATGGTTGCTGATGTTGATGCGGTAATGGCACAAGCCCTGGCTGCCGGTGCAAAAGAAATATCGCCCGCGCAGAATTACGATTATGGTTTCCGGCAAAGTGATATTATAGACCCGTTTGGCCATCACTGGACAATACAAAAAGTGATTGACCAACGCTGATCTAATTAGCATATAGCAAACAAAAAGAGATTAAAACGTATATTAGCCGGTAATCTGAAACGTAATATTAATTAATGGTAAGTAAATCAAAAATTCAAACTTTAGGGCTTTTAAGAGGGGTTGCTGTTTTAGCAGTTTGTTTTTGTCACTTTGGTAAGGCGGTTTCCACTGGTGCCGTTTTACCTGGCTTTTTTAGTTGGATTGCAGAGAATGGGAAGTATGGAGTACAAATATTTTTTGTAATATCAGGCTTTGTTATTCCTTATAGTTTATTTAAGGCAAATTATGAATTTAAGCATTACTTCAAATTTTTATATAAAAGAGTTTTGCGTCTTCATCCCCCATATCTTGCCGCATTATTACTTACACTGGTTATAGCATACTTGTCGTACAGAGCAAGACATTTGGCTAATCCCGAAACTATTAGGAGTATTTTACTTAGTGTGTTTTATATGCATGCTCCTGCCGATAATCCGGTTTTTTGGACCTTGCAGATTGAGGCTGAATACTACATATTCATTGGTTTGTTTTTCGTTTTTTTAATGAAGATGCCAAAAACTTCCATTTTAATTTCAATACCGGTATTGTTGTGGTTAAGCCAAACACAACTTGCAAGTTATATTGGCTTATTAAGTTTTATTGTTTTCTTTTTGATAGGGACTATAGGTTATTTGATCTACATAAAAGAGAAGAATTCGACACTCGAATACATTGCGTTATTCATCTTAATTGTTTTTTCATTTTTGTTTTACGATTTGGTAGGCGCTATTGCTTCTTTATGTACTATCTTGATAATTTTATTTTACAGGAAACCGATACACTCGGTTCTTGAGTTTCCAGGCGAAATATCATATTCATTATATCTAATTCATTTTGTAATTGGGGTTAAAATAATTAATTTACTTCAACGACATTCGGGGCCTAATTATAACTGGGTGCTGTTTATATTAGCTATGGTTATTTGCATTGGTGCATCATGGATCTTCTGGAAATTTATTGAAAAACCATCTGCCGAACTTTCAAATAAAGTTAAATACGGCAAAAAGAAAACCGAGTTTTTAAACTATGATTTAGAGACTGAAACTAATTAGAAATGGCTATATGTTATAACATATAGTCGTTTTGGGTCTGTGTTATAGTGAGCCTATTTGTGATCTACCTGCTTAATTATCGCAATAATATCTTCATTACCATACTCAGCCTCTGCTTGCTGAAAGGTTTGATACACAGTTTCACCAAGCGGCGTAGAAAGCCCAATATCCTTTGCCAATCGTAAATCCTTAGCAATTAGTTTCAATGCAAAGGCAGCCTTGTAATTATCGTTAACAATAGCATCACCTTTTATTTTACCAAATGCACTACCTAAAGCGCTATTGTTAATTAGCGTAGTCAAATCACCGGGATCAATGCCATTATTCCTTGCTAAAATAACAGCTTCCGCTAAACCCTGCGCCGCAAAACCTAATAGTGTGTTAATAGCAAGTTTGGCAACATTTCCCGCGCCATTATCGCCAACCAGCATGGCCAGTTTGCCTAATTTTTCCAGCACAGGTTTTACTTGTTCAAATGCCTCAGCATCACCGCCAACCATCACAACCAAGGTGCCTTCCTGGGCTTGTTTTACACTGCCTGATACAGGCGCATCCAAATAATGGTTACCTTGTTCTGCGCACTTAGTCGCAACCTCTTTACTGATAGCCGGTGATACTGTACTCATGTTGATGATAACTTTACCGGATGTTTTCGCACCCAACAAACCATCATCGCCATAAAAAATGTCTTTTATTGCATTATCATCCGATACCATGATGATTACCACATCTGTTTGTTGTATTAATGCAGATGGAGTAGGGGCCGTTGTCGCCCCCTGTGCTTTAATGGCCTCCTCTTTTTCCTTGGTCCGATTATACACGGTTACCGGGTAATCTGCTTTTATCAATTGCTTCGACATAGGGTTGCCCATTGTGCCAAGGCCTATCCAACCGATTTTTGTTGAGCTCATGCTTTTTTATTTAGATGATTGCAAATTTACTGCTGCTTATTCATTAATGCGGCATTGAATTTTAACAACAAAGTGAAAATGTCGTTATATTTATTCATTGGTAGAGTTGCGCTTATATCATAAATATCATGATAAGCTTTTATACCCCCCATTGTATAAATGTAAAAAGCCGGGACGTTGTTTTTTGAGAAAAAATAATGATCGCTATTGGCTGCTTCTCCCCGTGAATTCACTTTTGCCAATAAATCATCTTGGTTATTAATTTGCTTTAGTATATTAAACTCCTTGGGGTAGATGGTTGCATTAACAACGGTAATGCCATCAATTCCAGTACCTTCCAGATCCAGATTAATTAAAAAGCGAATACTCTTAAGTGGTATCAGGGGATTCTCTGTAAAATACTTCGATCCCAACAAACCAATCTCCTCACCCGAAAAAAGAATGAAAGCCATAGTATAAGGCTGGGGATGTGCCGCGTAGTATTTAGCCAGCGATAATACTTGTGCCACGCCGCTGGCATTATCATTAGCTCCTGGGAAAAAGGTTTTTCTCCCCATGCCACCCAAATGATCATAATGCGCCGTATAAACTATAACTGAATCCGGTTTTAATGTACCCTTAACTACGCCGCAAATATTGGCGGTTTTAAAGTTGGTTATGAGCTTATTTTTAATATTAATGTTGATGGAAACCGGTTTAGATTTAAACAAGTTTTTGTTAAGCTCAATTATAGTGTAGTCTTTAGCTTTCTGCTCTGCCGACCAGGTTAGTTTAACCTCTTTTACAACCATAACCCTATTAGCAGCATTAACAAAATGTGTACTGTCTTGCTGTTCAAGCTGTATGGTTTTATTTATTCCCCGGCTTTCCGGGCTAACGATAAAGTCCTGTCCGGGCACCAGTGATTTTCCGTTTATAGCAACATCCATTTTCCCGGGGTAGGTATTTACCGAAAAAGAAAAGGGCTGTAAAAAACTTTTGCCATCCATGGGTTTAAGCCCAATGCTTTTAAACTGTGCTGTTAAATATTTTTCGGCTTTGTGTACACCATGTTTGGTGTATCCTCTGCCCCAAAAATGGCGCGAAGATAAAGTGTCGACTATTTTTCGTGCAAAAGCTTCGTCCTGCGCCAAAAGCAGCTTCGACGAAAACAAAAGCAGTAGGAGTAAGGTTAGTTTGATCTTCATTTAAGATAAATAGCGGATCAATATAATCAATTGTTTTATCGTAATCAGTTAGATTAAAGACGCGCTAGTTTTTAGTCACTAATACCCAGTCAACCTGCATTAGCGCTTTGCCTTGTTTAATTTTATCAACACTACTTTGCGATAGGCCATAGTATGGCGTTGTTATCTTATTAACACCGTAAGGGTAACCGCCACCCAATGCGAAATTTAATATAATGTATTTAGGATTGTCATAGGCCCAGCGGCCATAATGTTCAACCATTGCACGTGTAACGGTGTAAGTAACTTTGCCATCAATACTAAAAATCATATAGTTGGTAGTCCAATTAACACTGTATACATGCCATTGGGTAACATCAACACCTTGTGGAAAATGATAACGGTAAGCAATTGGCGTATTACCAAAATAACCAGGCCCATGCATTGCATGGCTCACCCACGACGAATCACCAACGGTTTCCATCATATCAATCTCCCCGCAGTCAGGCCATTTGCCCTCGCCCAATGCCCAAAAGGCCGGCCATAAGCCTGCGCCACCACTCATTTTAATACGTGCGGACGCTGTTCCGTAAGTGAATTCAAATTTTGAACGGGTGTTAATACGCCCGGAAAGAAAATCATACTTTCGTTGCTTATCGCTAATATAACCGGGGTGATACACAGGTTTTATTTCTAATTCACCATCTTTTAGAGTAAGCACCGATGATGAATCAACATAAGCCTGTTGTTCATTATTAACTGTATTGCCGGTAACTTCAACATTCCACTTTGCTCTATTAAGGAAAGCATTGTTAAAGTCTTCAAAAAATAAAGTATCGGGTTTATTTTGCGCAATTGCTAAATGTGAAAGAAAAAGAACAAACACGCATGAGCAAAAATATTTCATAGAAATTTGATAAAAAACAAAACTAAATAATTTATTACGGGTTATGGGTACAGTATTTTCAAAAAGTATGTTCTATGATTTTTACTTTATTGTCTCAATAATTGAAAATTTTACATCTTATTTGAGAATAACTTTTTAACAATGATAATTAACTGCTATTTAAAATAAAAATAATGTAACCCCATTTTGTACTAAATATAAATATATTTGCCGATGAGAGCCAGGTCGATAATGCATTAAAAAAATCTATTGCATCATAAAAGTGTTATCAAAAGCTATTTAATTTTATCTTTGGGCAAACTATAAAAAGTAACAGGTTATTAAAAAAACCTAATCATACAATTACTATTGTATGTCAATCCACTTCTTCTATGATTAAACAAACACTAAAAAAAATATCATTATTTGCATTTATTGCTTTCCTGTTCTCAGCTTGTAGTAGCGAGAAACAATTAAAATACTTTTCAAGCCTACCAGGGCGTCAGGATACAATAAATGTTGCTAAAGCGTACATTCCCAGAATTCAGCCGGGCGATATTTTATCTATATACGTAAACTCATTAAGTCCTGAGGCGAGTAGCTTTTTTAACCCATATACCGGAACAAGTAGCATGGCCGGTGGCAGTTCACCATCTTCTTCGGGCGGGGCAGGACAAATGACTCAGCCTGGTTATCTTGTTGATCCATCCGGTGAAATTGAGCTTCCGCTAATTGGGAATGTAAAAGTGAGTGAATACACCACTACACAGGTAAGAGATACTCTTAGAAAATTATTAAGCGTGTATTTAAAGGAACCCACAGTATTAGTCAGATTTTTGAATTTTAAAATATCAATATTAGGCGAAGTAGCCCACCCTGACGTATATAATATACCTAACGAAATGATTACTTTACCGGAAGCGATAAGCATGGCAGGTGATCTTACATTGTATGCCAGAAGAGATAGTATAGAAATTATTAGGGATGTTAATGGCAAAAAAGTATTCGCTAATGTTGATTTTAGCAAAAGGGATGTTTTTAGCTCGCCATACTATTACTTGCACTCCAACGATATAGTTTATGTTAAACCTGCCAAAACTAAAACACAACAAACAGATAGATCTATACAATATGTATCTATTGCGGCAACCTTAATTTCGTTGATTTTAGTAATATTTAGAAGATAATTAGTTCAATTTTAAAAATGAGTCAAGATAACGAGTTGTTTGGACAGAGTAAAAGTGGTGAAGTAAACATTCAGGAATTATTACATAAGTATATATCAAAGTGGAAGTGGTTTTTGATATGTGTTATTATTTCTTTATCAGTAGGTTACATCTTTATAAGATCGCAAATACCACAATATATTATTGAAACTGATATTTTAATTAAAGACAATAAAAGTTCCGGTGATGAAAAGGATCTTTTACAATCGCTTAATGTAAACACATCAGGTAAAGTTATTGATAATGAAATTGAAATATTAAAATCATATTCATTAATGGAGAAGGTGGTAAATGACTTAAACCTTCAGAACTCCTATTTCATTAAAAACCGTATTTCTCAAATAGTTATATATGAAAATCTTGGCTATAATGTAGAGCTGTTAAAAGCAAATGCAAATACGTATAGTCAGCCCTGGTCGGTAAAAGTAATTAACAAAAATCAGGCAGTATTTAACGGGCAAACTTTAAATGTGAATAAGCCAGTGCAAACAGACGCTGGCTTAATAATGATAACAACCAACAATACTAGTATTAATAATAACCTGCTGTTTGTTAATTTTAATACCGCACCAAACGTTGCTCAAGGTTTTATTGCTAACCTGTTAATAGCACCGGCAACTAAAGATGCTACAGTATTAGCAATTAAATTACAAGACGCCAACGTTGATCGTGGAAAAGACGTTTTAAATAAATTAGTTGAAGAATATAATCAAGCTGGTATTGATGATAAGAATATTACAACAGCTAATCAATTAGTGTTTTTAAAAGGCCGGATTGATTCACTTGCAATTGAATTAAGTTCTGTTGAGAAAAATGTTCAGGATTATAAATCAGCTAACAAAATAACTGATATAAGTGCTGAGTCGAGTGCAGTTTTAGCGGCGATACAAGTTAATGATCAAGCACTCACCCAGTTAAATCTTCAAATGGGAAGTTTGAAAAATTTGGAAGATTATTTATCCAGCCCTAATACCGGGCAAGCTAAATTACCGGCTATGTTAGGCATAGCTGATCCTACTTTGCTTGCACTGGTTCAACAACTAGGGGAAGCGCAATTAAGAAAAGAAAGTTTATTAAGAACGATTCCTGAAACCAACCCGGTTATAAGTTCAATAAACGATCAGATAGGTGCACTAAAGCAAACAATAGCTCAAACGGAGCAAAATTTAAAAAGCAGCTTATTAGAAAGCCAGAAACAATTGCAAGCCAGAAGCGATCAATTTGAATCAAATATTCGCGGTGTTCCTTCAAAAGAACGTGGGTTAATTGATGTAATGCGCGAGCAGGATATAAAAAATACCTTGTTTACTTATCTGCTTCAGAAACGCGAAGAAACCGCCTTATCTTTGGCATCAACTACAGCCGATAGCCGCACTATTAATGCAGCACGTGGTAATTATACCCCAATTAAACCTGTTAAAGCTACACTATATTTAACATTTTTATTGTTGGGTTTGATTTTACCGTTTGGTTTTATTACAGGTAAAGAAGCATTAAATGTAAGGGTGAGAAAACGTAGCGATATTGAAAAATATACCGATACCCCGGTTATTGCAGATATATCACAAGCGGCAGATTCTGACCCACTGATAGTAATATCAAGGCCACGCTCAATGATTGCTGAGCAAATACGCGCTATGCGTTCAAACCTGCAATACATTATCCCAGGTAAAAACGATAAAGTATTATTGTTTACTTCATCCATCAGTGGTGAGGGGAAATCTTTTGTATCATTAAACTTAGGTGCAAGTTTAGCAACAACAGGTAAAAAAGTTGTTATTCTTGAACTTGATTTACGTAAGCCTAAATTGAATGTTGCTTTAGGTATTGATAATCAAATCGGTATATCAAATTATTTAATAAATCAATATAGTTATGCTGATATTATAAAACCAATACCGCACCAGGAAAATTATTCAATTATTACAAGCGGACCTAATCCGCCTAACCCGGCCGAGTTATTGCTAAATGGCAAACTTGATATATTAATTGAACAATTGAAAAAGGATTTCGATTATATAATACTTGATGCCCCACCAATTGGCCTGGTTACTGATGCGCAAATATTGGCGAAATGGGCTGATGCTACATTGTATATTGTACGTTATAACTACACACATAAAAACCAGATTTCGGTAATTAATGATCTGAGGCAAAAAGGATTATTCCCTAACCTGAACATAGTATTTAATGGCGTTAACTTCTCTGCCAACGGTAGTTATGGTTACGGTTATGGTTACGGCTATGGCTATGGCTACGGTTATTATTCAGATGATAAGCCTCAGAAAAAATCTATCTTAAAACTGTTTAAAAAATAAGTTTAAGTAGCTAAATTAATTATATCGTAATTATTGTTTTATATTAATTAATAACAATAAATAAAAAATAAATTATATTACAAATGGGTGATCCGACTACAAATGATTCCTATAACGATAGCACTGAAAATGAGGTTCATATTCAGAAATGGGACCTGGAGATAAAGCCGCAAAGCAGTGTATTTGATTTGCACTTGAAGGATGTTTGGGCGTACCGCGATTTGCTTTGGTTATTAGTAAGGCGCGATTTTGTGTCTTTTTATAAACAAACTATATTTGGCCCATTGTGGTTTTTTATACAGCCTATATTTACAACATTAATTTTCACTTTTATATTTAGCAATCTTGCTAAAATAAGTACCAATTCGGCCCCGGCACCACTCTTTTATATGGCTGGCACAGTTGCTTGGAACTATTTTGCCGATAGCCTTACTAAAACTTCAACTGTTTTTAAGGACAACGCGCCCATTTTTGGCAAGGTATACTTTCCAAGGTTAATTATGCCTGTAAGTATTGTTTTTTCAAACCTTGTAAAATTTGGTGTACAGTTTATTTTATTTATCATCCTGATGGTTTATTACTTGTTTTTAGGTAATAAAGTAGAGCCTAATTTGTATATTTTGTTATTCCCGGTAATTATTATATTAATGGCTATACTAGGTTTGGGCATCGGACTTATAATTACTGCTGCTACAACTAAATATCGTGATTTGGCTTTTGTTGTAACATTTGGTATCCAGTTGCTCATGTATGCCACGCCTGTAATTTATCCCCTCTCGGCCGCGCCGGTAAAATACCGTACTATTATTGCGCTTAACCCCATGAGCGGTTTAATTGAAACATTCAGATATGGTTTCTTAGGCACCGGGAAGTTTTATTTTGGGGTTTTTATCTACAGTGTTGTAGCCAGCATACTCATTTTTTTAATAGGACTAATAGTGTTTAACAAAGTAGAGAAAAACTTTGTCGATACAGTTTAACAAGTATTATATTATATTTATTTCATGAGTGATATTGCTATAAAGGTTGAAAATTTATCGAAAGCTTACCAGCTAGGTGATTTTGGAACAGGATCATTAACTACTGATATAGAACGCTGGTGGGCATTAATGCGTGGTAAAGAAGATCCCTTTTTAAAAATAGGAGAAACCAACGACCGTACAGCAAAAGGCACCAGTGACATTGTTTGGAGTTTAAAAGACATTAATTTCGATATAAACGAAGGGGACTCTGTAGGGATAATTGGCCGTAATGGAGCAGGGAAAAGTACTTTGTTGAAATTATTAAGCAGGGTTACATCTCCTACAACAGGTAATATCAAGGTTAAAGGCAGAATAGCCAGTTTATTAGAAGTTGGTACTGGTTTTCACCCGGAATTAACTGGCGCTGAAAATATTTTCTTAAACGGTGCCATAATGGGCATGAGCAAACGCGAGATCAAAAAGAAATTTGATGAAATTGTAGATTTTGCAGGTGTTGAACGATACATAGGCACACCTGTAAAGCGTTATTCATCGGGCATGTATGTACGTTTGGCTTTTGCTGTGGCGGCATATCTCGATTCTGAAATATTAATTGTTGATGAGGTTTTGGCCGTTGGGGATGCTGATTTTCAAAAAAAGTGTCTAGGCAAAATGGGTGAAGTGAGCAAAGGAGAGGGTAGAACGATTCTTTTTGTGAGTCATAATATGGGATCTATTATTCAACTCTGCAATAAAGGAATATTGTTAAATAATGGTACTATATCTCTTTCATCAGATATATTTAGTGTAGTAAACAAATATTTGGCTTCTAATCAAAGCTTAAATAGTTCATATATAAAGCCTATTAAATCAGACGAATGTTTAATTGAAATAAATGAAATTCAGTTACGAAATCTTAATAAAGAAAGCATATCAAGTTTTAAATATTCTGAGCCAATATTGATTGATATTAATCTTGGTGTAAATCAATTGGTAACCAATAGTAGTATCTTCTTAACAATATTGGATGGACAAAAAAATAGAGTTTTTTCTGCTGAAAAAAATATAATCGAGGGGCAAAGTAATTATATCCTCACTATTGAGGAGAAATTTCTAACTAGTGGGCGTTATTCATTACAAATTTTCACTCATGTACCTGCAGTAAAACGATATTATGAATTAGAAGACGTATGTCATTTTGAAGTTATTGATGATGGTTCAATATTTATTAAATATGGTGAATATAAACATGGTAGTGTATTTGGCCGCTATACTTGGGATTAAGGTTAATTGGTTTATCTTGTTTAGTTTATGAAATTAAAGAAATATATAATTTCCTTTTTTAGGAAGATTATCTACAAAATTGTTCCTGAGTTGCGCCAACTAAATGGTGATTTAGATTTAACATTTGCTTCAAATTATTCAGTACTTTCTGATATTTCTAAACATTCAAAAGTATATACCCCATTTAAGATAGAGAATTCATCTGTAGGAACTTATAGTTACATTAATGTTAATTCAAAAATATTTTTAACGGAAATAGGGAAATTTTGCTCAATAGGATCTAATTTTCAATCTGGGTTAGGTATTCATCCAACAAATGGTTTATCAACATCGCCTATGTTTTATTCAAAATATCCCTCTAATGGGTATTCTCTTAGCGATGATAAAATCTCCAATAGGAAAAAAGTAATAATAGGTAACGATGTTTGGATCGGTACTAATGTTATAGTATTAGATGGCGTTAAAATTGGTGATGGAGCAGTTATTGCAGCTGGTGCTGTTGTTACTAAAGACGTTGATGATTATGCAATTTTCGGAGGGGTGCCCGCGAGGCTGATAAAATATAGATTTGAAAAAGATATTATAGCTAAAATGAAAGAGATAAAATGGTGGGATTTTAGTTTTGATAAATTGCAAGAAGTTGAGCAATATTTTTTTAACGTTGATGAATTTATTAAAAATTACAATAAATAATTTCAAATATTCTTTAACAAATCGACAATAAAAAAGCGATACAAAACTATATCAATTGAACAACAATAAATTAGCTATCGTAATTCCCGCGTATAAAGATACTTACTTCAGGAAATCACTATTATCACTTGCTACGCAAACTAATACTGATTTTACCGTGTATGTTGGTGATGATTTCAGCCCTTATGATCTAAAAACAATAAGCAATGAGTTTAGTGAAAACATTAACATCGTATATCATAGGTTTGCAACTAATTTAGGAAGTATTGATTTGGTTGCACAATGGGAAAGATGTGTTGATATAATTAAGGACGAAGAATGGATATGGATATTTTCTGATGACGATATTGCGGAACCTGAATGCGTAAGCAGTTTTTATAAAGCATTAGAAGATACAAATTGTTATCATGATGTTTATCGCTTTAATACTTGTATAATTGATCAGAACGATAACTTCATTCAAGCTGCTGTTGAAAGTCCTACGATAGAAAGTGCTATAAGTTTGGCTTATAATATATTATTATGGAAAAGAGGTAATTCAATGCCTGACCATATATTTAAAAGAAGCGCATATATAAAGAATGGCGGGGTAGTTAACTTTATACAAGCACAAGCAAGTGATTGGGCAACATCCATAAAATTTGCATATAATTATGGCTTGTACACCATAAATGGACCTAAAGTTAAATGGCGTAATAGTGGAGAAAATATTTCTTCACTGGCATTTAAAAACAAAATAAGGTTAATATACGGTCATTTACAATTTATTGAATGGGTTACAAAAAAATTTCAGCATTCAGATGAAACAGACGAGGTTAGATTAATTGATGTTATAAATGCTTCAAAATACAATCTTAAGGAAGTAATCAAATCACATTATAAAGGTATTCCATACTCGAAAATATTTTCAGTAGCAAAAAAAATTAGTGCAATATATAATGAGTCTATATTTAATACAGTGATATTTTGCCTGAAAATTAATTTTCAATTGCATCGGCAAAATTAAAATCAATTAAATGGCACCATTAATATCAATTATAATCCCAACCTATAATTCTGCTAAAACTTTACCTGATTGTTTAGATAGTATTATAAGTCAAACTTTTATTGATTATGAAGTTTTGATTATCAATGGGCTTTCTAACGATGATACAGTCGCTATAGCAAAATCATATAATAACAATAAAATAAAAGTTTTTTCAGAAAAAGATAATGGCATATATGATGCCATGAATAAGGGAATAAGGCTATCGTCTGGAGCTTGGTTGTACTTTATTGGTAGTGATGATAGTTTATTTGATTCTAATGTATTAAAAAGTGTCAGCGATGTACTACAGAATAGCAAATCTGAAATGGTTTATGGCAATGTTATAATCAATGGAACGCCACAATGGGGATATGATGGGCAAATTTATGATGGGGAATTTTCTGTTGGTACACTTTTAAGAAAGAATATAGCACATCAGGCAATTTTTTATAAAAAGGATATATTTGATGTCATAGGGAATTACAATATTACTTATAAAGTATGTGCCGATTATGATATTAATTTACGGGTTGCCTCAAAATTTAAAATGCGGCACGTTGATTTAATCATTGCGATTTTTAACGCTGGCGGAATGAGTACTCATACAATGGACGAGCTTTTCTTTTCAGAATTTGATACAAATGTTTTTAAATATTATAAGAATAAATTATTTGCTACTTATATGCGATCTTTTAGCAATTCAATGATTAATGGTGCCAAAAGAAGTATAAAAAGTGGTGATATAGTTGATGCTTTAGGTTTATTGTTTCCAGGGTATTATCACAAGGTAATAAACAAGTTTAAACCTACTGTGTAATTTCGATAAATTAATTATTTTGGAAAAAAATACCAATAAAAAAGCGAGATTAATTGCCTACTACCTGCCCCTGTTTCACTCAATACCCGAAAATGATGAACATTGGGGTGTGGGTTTTACAGAGTGGACAAATGTAGCAAAAGCAAAGCAGCTCTATAAAGGCCACTATCAGCCATTTTTACCTACATATTTGGGCTACTATGACCTAAGACTAGCCGAGACACGTAAAGCCCAGGCAGATATGGCCAGGGAGTATGGTATTGAAGGGTTTTGTTATTGGCACTATTGGTTTGGTAATGGGAAAAGAGTATTAGAAACTCCTTTTAATGAAGTTGTAAAGAGTGGCGAGCCTAACTTTCCTTTTAGTTTGCGTTGGGCAAATCATTCATGGACGGCAATTTGGGTTGGCGATACTAAAACGGTAATACTTGAACAAGTTTACGCGGGAGTTGATGATTATACTAAACATTTTAATGAGCTTTTGACATCGTTTAAAGATGATAGATATATTAAAGTAGATGGTAAACTACTATTCTCAATATTTGCCCCCAAAGCGATTACCAACTATAAGGAATTTACTGATACATGGAGAAAACCCTCATCTGAAGCTGGTTTGCCTGGGTTTTACTTTGTAGGTATGGGAGTAGAAAAAGGAGATTTGAATGAGTTGGGTTTAGATGCTTTCACTCCATATGCTCCACACTCGCTGGTTTTCAAACTGCCGATCAAATTGAAGGATAAGTTTACTTATAATCTATTTAGAAAGAGTTATATTGAGTTTAAACCTAAGGTGTTAAAAGTGCCAAGAGTTTACGATTATAAAGATGTTGTTGAACTTGCTCAAAAGCAAAAATATGCGGTAGTGACAAAAGACGTACCTGCAAACACTGTGGCTGGCGGAATTCCTGCTAAAATTATAAAAATATTAAAATAATGAATGCATCATTTACAATTTGTGCCAATAATTATCTTTCATCTGCAAAAGTTTTAAAAGAGAGCTTTTCTAAATACCATCCTGAAATTCCCTTTTTTATTGTTTTGGTAGACCGTAAAGATGCTTCATTAAACTATAATGATTTTGGTGGAGATAGTATTCTATTTATTGATGATATTGTTGATCTGAATGTTAGCGAACTAAGTTTTAAATTTAATATTTCAGAACTATGTACCACACTCAAACCGTTTGTATTTACATACCTCTTTAAAAATAATACTAAGGTAGTATATATTGATCCTGATATTAAAGTTTATGCGCCTTTAAAAGAATGTTGGGATGCGCTGAACGAACATTCATTTGTTTTAACACCACATTTGATGAGCCCTATTGATGATGGAAAAATGCCTTCAGATTTTATGACTTTAAGAACCGGGATTTTTAACTTAGGGTTTATAGGTCTAAGTGCAGGTGCTGAAACTGATAAGTTTCTTTCGTGGTGGGGAGAACGTTTGTTAGTTTATGGTTATAATGATTGGGACAATGGAATGTTTTATGATCAAATATGGGCAAATTATATACCTGTATTGTTTAATAAATACTATATTTTAAAACATTACGGTTATAATGTTGCTAATTGGAATTGGCACGAACGTTATATTAAAATTGTTGATGGGGAATTCATAGTTAATGACAAATATCCCCTAGTGTTTTTTCATTTTAGCAGTTATAAGTATGCTTATCCAAATATACTATGTAGATATAACACCAGATGTTCAAAGGAAAACAGGCCGGACTTAGCTCCAATATTCAATGGGTATTATAATGATTTAACAATTGCCGGTGCAGAAAACATGGAAAATGTAAAAGCTTTTTACCATCAACAAAATACTGACCATGTATGGAAAGTAAATGCTCCGCAAAGGATGTTGATAAGAAAAATTATAAGAAGACTTATAAAAATTTTAAAAGCTATATAGGTAGTAATATGAATGATTATAATTTATGTGTTATAATACCTGTACACAAACCCAATTTATCTGAGGATGATCAAATATCATTAAAAGCCTGTTTTGAAAAATTAAATCAGTTTGCTTCTTTTTTAATTTATCCCGAAGGGATGGATGTGTCACAATATTTACTCATTCACCCTCAACTTCTGCTTAAGTCCGTTGATCCACTTTGGCTTGCATCTATTGAAGGGTACAATAAAATGAAACTGAATATTGATTTTTATAACATGTTTAAGCAATATCAATATATGCTTACTTATGAGTTGGATGCTTATATTTTTGATTCAAATATTTGCAATTCCGAATACCTTAACTGTGATTATATTGGTGCTCCGTATTTTGAAGGTTATTTAAATGCGGCTCCCAATTCCCCGATAATAGAGGGTGAAAATTCAGGATTTTCCATTAGAAATATTCAGTCCTGTATTTATGTATTGGAATCAATAGAACACTATAATTTCGAATGGAAGTTGTATAAACATATTTTTTCTAAATCAAGAATTCTACGCTCGGCATTAAACAGACTTACCAGAAGAAGATTTGAAGCTTTAATTTATGGGCAAATGAGTTTCCATTTTTCTAACGAACATTTTAATGAAGATATGGTTTGGTCACGGACCATTCCTCACATATTTCCAAAATTTAAAATTGCTGATACTAAAACCGCAATCAAATTCAGTTTCGAGGTTAACCCAGATGTGCTTTATGAAATGAATAATCATCAATTACCCGCAGGCTGCCATGCGTGGCCAAAATTCAGATCTTTCTGGAAAGATTATATACCAGAATTAAGTAATAATTAGTGCTAAACACATCTGTCATCAATATGAAAATTCTCTCTATTCAACCTTGTTCTCTTTATCAAAATGGTGGTGCTGCTCGCGTTCTGAGGCGCTTATATCAAGGTAAGGAATCGCAGGTGCATTCATTGGGTATAATTTCATCTCCAACACCAATAAAATCAGGCAATATAAAAGAGACATTGATCCCGGCAATTCCTTTACAACAAAAATGGATGAGATGGCGCTTACGTACATTTGTAACCTGGTTACGAGACAATAAGCTGGCATTTTTAACTATTAATAAAATTTATAAAACAGCTGCTAAAATACAATACGATGCTATCCATATAGTAAGCCATGGCCCTTTTGGGGGAGCGTTTAATAACGATTCGTTAATGGTAGATAAAAAAATTTGGGTTTCTTTTCATGACCATTTTTCAACTACTGGTTCTTCATTTGCTTCAACAGGTAATCTTTGGAATAAAGCTGAAAGGCGCCTAGTGATTTCTAAGGAATTAGGTGATGAATATCAGAAGCTTTATGGAGATAGGGAATATGAACTTATTACAGATGGGGTGTCAACAGATGAAATATCTGAACCGACGAATATTGATCCATCAAAATTAATAACCATTTATTTTGCAGGATTATTACATATTGATTATTACCCGTTATTTAATATCTTGGCAGATGCATTAGATTCACTTTCAAAAAAAGGTTATAAATTTAAACTTATAATGCGGGGGACTGATTCGGTAAGTTTTTTAAACAATAGGTTGTTTGAAACAGAGTACCGGTCAAATTTTGTGAGCGATAAAGAGATTAAACAGGAACTTGATTCCGCATCAATTTTGTATCTTCCAATAAAATTCACACTTCCTGATTTTTACTTATACAGCCTCTCAACAAAAATGATTGGTTATTTAGGAGCATCAGGAACTATACTTTATCATGGCCCGGCCGATAGTGCTGCGTGCAAACTGTTACGAAATTCAAAAGCCGCCGCAATCTGTTCATCGTTAAACGTAAACGATATGATTGAAATTATGACACAATTGGTAAGTGATAAAAATAATTATGCTGCTAATGCGAAACAGGTAGCTCGTACAGATTTTAATTTTGAAGTGATACAGCATCGTTTTTGGCAACTAAATACCTAATAAAATGCATCGATTTTCGTCAGCGTTCAAGTTGAAAAACGTATCTCCTTTTAAATAAATTATACAATCATAAATGAGCTATTTTTTTCAACAGACATTATTTGTTATTCGGTTTCGATATCTGCCTAAATTTACGGGGGCATTTAGAAATGTTTGGTATTCAATTTTAGGAATGAAGATTGGTAAGGGCACATTTTTGCCGAGTATTCATATTACATGGCCTAATCAGGTAATAATTGGAGATAATTGCAGAATAGAGCGTGACATATATTTGAAATTTGATGGCATTTGGCGTAACGGAAAGGCTATTAAAATAGGTAATAATGTATTTATTGGCTCTCAATGTGAGTTTAATATTACTCAAAGTATTAGTGTGGGCGATGATACTTTAATTGCGTCTGGTTGTCGTTTTATAGATCATGACCATGGAATAATGCACGATGGGTTAATGAGAAAGCAGCCGGGCGTAGCAAGTGCTATTAAAATTGGAAATGATGTTTGGCTTGGCTGTAATGTTATTGTTCTAAAAGGGGTTGAAATTGGCGACGGTGCCATTATTGCAGCGGGTGCAGTGGTAACAAAGTCCATATCTTCGTATGAAATATGGGCGGGCGTACCTGCGAAAAAAATAGGAGACAGAAAGTAAATTGAAAATTATTTTTATATGCAGTTCCCTTGAATCGGGACGCGATGGAGTTGGGGATTATACCCGCCGATTATCGTGTGAGCTAATTCGTAAGGGGCACACCGTAACGGCTATATCTTTAAACGATAAATATATTTCTGATACGTTTATAGGTTCACAACTATCAGATGGCGTTGATTTGCGTTTACTTAGGCTGTCTGCGTCGATGCCGCTACCTCAAAGACTAAGCCATGCACGAAAGTATATTGACGAGTTTAACCCTGATTGGATAAGCCTGCAGTTTGTAATATTTGGTTATAACACGAAAGGATTGCCGTTATGGCTTAACAAATTAGCAACGCTCGGTAAACGCAGGAAATGGCACATCATGTTTCATGAGCTATGGCTGGGTATGGAAACTAATGCTTCTAAAAAACATTTAATATGGGGAGCTATTCAAAAATTTATTATTAGCTCTTTCATCAAAACTTTAAAGCCTACTGTTATACAAACAAATACGCTTTTATACAAGCAAAATTTATTAGACATTGGGTTTAAAGCAGAACAACTACCATTATTTGGAAATATCCCAGTGATTAATAGAGATAAAAAGCAGTCAAATCAAATATTTGATGAAACAAGATGCATAAAGCTTGTATTATTCGGTCACATACATCCCAATGCACCCGTATCTTCCTTTTTTAAAGAATTGACAGCGTATGCTATTGAAAACAATTTAAGGATTTCGTTAACATTCATAGGTATTTGTGGAATATACCAAGAGCATTGGATAAATGAGTGTAAATTGATAGGGATAAATACAACAGTATTAGGCGAACAACCAGCAGATTATATTTCAGAAATACTTTCTAACTCTACTTTGGGCATATCAACAACGCCCTCACCATTACTTGAAAAAAGTGGTTCAGTCGCAGCAATGCGTGAGCACGGTCTTTCGGTAATTTGTGTGTCAAACTCATGGCTTCCAAAGCAAAATAAAAATTTAACTTTGCCCGATGGCATTGCTGTTTATAAACCTGATAAACTAAGGTCGCTTTTTATAGAAAATTTAAATGATTTGCCCGGCAATAATATTTCACTAATTAGTGCCCGGTTCATTAATTCCCTTTTAAACAATTTTTAAAATGGCTGGTATTAATTATCTTTGGTCAAACAGAATTCGATTTCCAATTGGAAGTAAACGCTATTTTAAAGCTTGGGCCAAACGAATTTTATCGTTCCCTGAACATTTAAAAAGAAGCATGAGGCGTACCAAACTTGTAAATAAAGGGGCTAAAATTAGTGAAACCGCAGAAATTGGTTTATTACAAGCCGATGGGCATAAAAATAATTTATCGATAGGGGATTTTACCTTCATTGGCAGGGTATATATAACACTTCATGATAAAGTTGAAATAGGAGCCAAGGTATGCATCAACGATGGCGTTGAAATTTTGACAGCTTCGCATGACGTTAGCGATACTAAATGGAGGCATGTGAAAAAAAAAATTATTATTGATGATTATGCCTGGATTGGAACAGGAGCAATGTTGTTACCAGGGGTTCATATTGGCCAGGGGGCTGTGGTTGGAGCCAGGGCGGTAGTTACTAAATCGGTACCAGCATATGGTATTGTGGTAGGTAACCCTGCACATCTTATTTCAAAAAAAAGAATTACTGATCTTGATTACAACCCATGTGAATTTTTAGCTTCCAACAGAGCTTGGTTGTTGGGTTAAACATTGCAATAATATAAATGAAGTTAGTTCTATCTCACCCTACTGGTAATTCAAATGTTCGTGCCGCGATAAATGGGTTTGCTAAAGCCAATTTATTAGGCGAGTTTGATACTACAATAGCAAATTTTCACGGTAGTTATTTAGATAAGCTAGGTAACCTGAGCCTTTTTTCGGAAATAAAACGAAGAAGCTACGACACATCAGTTAAGCCATTTACCCGCACTTCTCCATTTTGGGAAGTCGGCCGACTGGTATCATCTAAACTAGGTTTTATTAATTTAATTTCACAAGAAAAAAATGCATTTAGTATTGATTCAGTATACTCAAACTTAGATAAGAGCGTTTCTTATAAATTAAAAAAACTAAAAAAGAAAGGCATAAACTCTGTATATGCGTATGAAGACGGTGCTTTATTTTCATTTAGAGAGGCAAAAAAAATAGGTGTTGATTGCCTTTATGATTTACCAATTGGTTATTGGCGCAGTGCTCAAAAACTATTATCTAATGAACGTGAACGTTGGCCTGAATGGATAGATACTTTACCTGGTTTTAAAAATTCTGAAGAAAAGTTAAAACAAAAAGACGAAGAATTAGCTTTAGCTGACAGAATATTTGTTGCCAGTAGTTTTACTGCAAATACTTTAAAGGAATTTCCTGGTAAACTGGCACCTGTAGAAATTATACCTTATGGCTTTCCTCCGGTTTTTAATGATCGAAAATATACTCCAATACAAGGTAGGCCACTAAAGTTATTATTTGTTGGTGGTTTATCGCAAAGAAAGGGTATTGCTGATTTGTTCCAGGTAGTGAAAAATATTGGAAAGCATGTTGAACTAACAGTCGTAGGGCTTAAATTTAACAATAATTGTAAACCGTTAAACGAGGCTTTAACAAAGCATAAATGGATACCTAGTTTGCCTCATGATCAAATATTAATGTTGATGCGAGAGCATGACGTTTTAGTTTTTCCGTCACTTTTTGAGGGGTTTGGTATGGTGATAACAGAAGCAATGTCACAAGGAACACCAGTTATTACAACAGAAAGAACCGCAGGACCCGATTTGATCAATAATTTTGAGAACGGGTGGTTAATAAATGCAGGGTCAACCGAGTCACTACAATCAATGATTGAAAGTATTATAGATAATCCGAAATCAATTGAGAAGAACGGGAAATCAGCAATGGAAACTGCGCGTATGCGCCCCTGGTTGGCATATGGAGATGAATTAGCAGCAACTATGTTGAAATTTAATCAGTAATTAATAAGGCTTATTAAAATTATTAATTCAACTTTATTATAATGTTAAAAAAAATAGAAGTCAACAATGACTTAGTTAAAAAGTTAATTTGGACTTACATTATTTTATTGATATTTGAAGGGGCAATAAGAAAATGGATTTTACCGGGCTTGGCTACACCGTTGCTGCTTATTAGAGATCCAATTGCAATTTGGCTGATAATATTGGCTTGGAAACGAGGGTTAGTCCGATTTAATATTTATGTTATTACTCTATTCGTGATAGGAATTATTGCTTTATTTACAGCGATATTTTTAGGTCATGGTAATTTGTTGGTAGCGATATTTGGTGTAAGAACTTTGATTTTGCATTTCCCGTTAATTTTTATAATTGGAAGCGTATTTAATCGCGATGACGTAATTAAGGTAGGGAAATTTATTGCGTGGATAACAATACCTATAACTATTTTGCTTGTTCTGCAGTTTTTTAGCCCACAATCAGCATGGGTGAATAGAGGAATAGGAGGTGACATAGCAGGAGGGGGGTTTAGTGGAGCTTTAGGCTTCTTTCGTCCACCTGCAACTTTCTCATTTTCAAATGGTACAAGCGGTTATTATAGTTTTGCTGCATGTTTTGTTTTTTACTTTTGGCTCGCTTCTGAAAAATATATTGACCGAAGAGTTTTGCTCGCATCTTCAATAGCCGTTTTAATGTCTATACCTCTGTCAATTAGCCGTACATTATTTTTTTCAATTATAGTAACTGGTTTATTTGTTGTTTTGGCGGTATTCAGAGATCCGAAAAAAACAGGAAAAATTGTATTTGTTGGTATTTGTGTTTTGGCTCTTTTTTTAATATTAGGACAAGTTGGCATTTTTCAAACCGCAACTACCGCGTTTACTGCAAGGCTAACAGATGCAAACGCGTCAGAAGGAGGGGCATCAGCAGTACTAATAGATCGTTATTTGGGTGGGATGGTGTCTGCTATAACCAATTCATCAAACTTGCCTTTTTGGGGTTATGGTATAGGCATGGGTACGAATGTTGGTAGTACATTATTAACAGGTAAAACTCAATTTTTAATATCAGAAGGAGAATGGGGGCGTTTAATAGGTGAACTTGGTGTTTTTTTAGGCCTTATGGTAATTCTTATTCGTTTAACGGTAAGTGCTAAAATTGCTTTAGCTTGCTTCAGAAACTTATCGACCGGAGATTTATTGCCCTGGATATTATTGAGTTTTTGTTTATTAACGCTACCACAAGGACAGTGGTCCCAACCAACTTCATTAGGGTTTTGTATTATTGGTGCAGGTTTAACAATAGCCTCCTTAAACCGATTACCAGTATTGGTAACTGATATGACAGTGCAAAAAGAAAAATCATTAACTTAAATTAATGCGAAGTATATTATTTGCACTTCCATCGAATTGTATTAGCCTCAATAATCTATTATCTTATTGAGATGCCTGTGAAACTTTTGATGCTGAATTATTATAAAAAATAAAAAATGAGATAGCCGTAAGGAAGAGATTAAGGAAACTTGAAGTAAAGAATAAATTAATATATAGCTGGCTAACATAAATAATGAAAAGCAATTTTTTATACTCAACATCTGTAACCGAATTGATAGAAGCGCTTAATTCGAGTTTGTTTTTACAGGACACTATTACCGAAACATGTTCCGTAATAATTGATGCTATTAAAAATGGTGGCAAGCTTTTAACATGTGGCAACGGTGGTAGCGCAGCTGATGCGCTGCACTTATCGGAAGAGTTAGTAGGCCGATATAGCAAAGAACGGAGAGGTTTACCTGCAATTTGCTTAAATGCAGATGTTACTGCCTTAACTTGCATCGGTAACGACTATGGTTATGACCATTTATTCTCTCGCCAGGTTGAAGCATTAGGCAGGCCGAATGATGTATTAGTTGGTTTTACAACAAGCGGTAATAGTGCCAACGTTTTAGCCGCTTTTCTAAAGGCAAAGGAATATGGCATTACAACTATTATGCTCAGTGGTAAGGATGGCGGAAAAACAAAAGGTATATGTGACTATGAACTGATTATACCCAGCAATAATACGGCCCGAATCCAGGAAATTCATACATTAATTCTACATCAGTGGCTTGAGGAGATTGATGTTGCGGATTGGAGCACTATAAAATAAAATAAATGGATGATCAACTTTTTTTATTAAAGAAACTTGCCGGTGTAAGAGTACTAGTGGTTGGCGATATTATGCTCGACCATTATATATGGGGGGATGTTCATCGCATATCACCGGAAGCACCGGTACCAGTTGTACATGCTATAAAAGACACTTATACGGCTGGTGGTGCTGCTAACGTAGCGCTTAATCTTACAAATCTTGGCGTAAAAACATCACTTATCGGCCATGTTGTTGATGATGAGGCTGGACAGCGTCTTTCTCAAATCTTGGTTGAAAGCGATGTTAAATTGATTGAGGTTAATAATCAGTCAACCACACCTACAATTGTAAAGACAAGGGTGATTGTACGTAATCAGCAGCTTTGTCGCATTGACCGGGAAGATGCCAGGAGTAAATATCAACTGGACGAGTTGCCTAACTTTCATGCCTTGTTAGACAATGTTTTAGCTAATATAGATGCCGTTATTATTTCCGATTATGCCAAAGGTGTGATTACTCAATCAATGGTTGATTATATATTGAACAAGGCCAACGAAAATTCAGGATTTTTGGTAGCAATAGATCCAAAGCCCTCCCGAAAATTAGCTTTTTCGGGAGCGGGTCTATTAACGCCAAACAGACAGGAAGCGCTGGAACTGGCTGGATATAGTTCACTACATCCTGATGAAAAGTACCCACTTGATGAAATATGCACCAAAATATACAAAAGATATGCGCCAAAATTGTTGGTGATAACCCTTGGTGCGGAAGGCATGGCTATTTGTAAAGATGGCAAAGTGCAAAGCCTATTACCAACTGAAGCCCGTGAGGTTTTTGATGTGTCGGGTGCGGGTGATACAGTGATATCTACACTTACAGCATCTTTGGCTGCAGGAATCGATCCGGTAAAATCTGCATGGTTAGCAAACGGAGCCGCAGGCTGTGTAGTTGCTCACAGTGGTACGGCACCGGTAAAAATTGATGAACTGCAGAAATGGCTGGTGAATCATGGTGAAAATAGTTAATTATTAATCACATTACCTTGAAAACTGCTTTGAATAAAGTACTTATATATAGATTAGGTAGCCTGGGAGATACGGTAATTGCTTTGCCATGCTTTCATATAATTAAAGATGTTTTTCCTGATGCTGATATTACTTTGCTCACCAACAAGCCTGTAGTAGCTAAAGCAGCCCCGCTGGAAGCCGTGTTAGGCAGCGAGTATTTTTTTAATAGGGTACTCGCATACCCGGTAGGTACCCGCAATTTAAAGTTGCTGTTACAACTGATAAAACAAATAAGAGCTCTTAAAATCGATACGCTGGTAAACCTAACTGCGGCACGATCAAAGAAAGCGGCAATACGCGATAAATGGTTTTTTCGGACAGCAGGCATAAAAAATCTTATAGGTTTCCCAACCGAAGAAGCACATTTCGAACCAGTAATTGATCCGTTAACCGGCTATTATGAATGGGAGGCCGACAGGCTTGTAAGTAGATTAAGGCTACTAAAGGAAATATCACTAGCCGATGAACACTATTGGGATCTGCGTTTAACAGTTAAAGAGATAAAAGCCGCAGATAATGCTATTGCTGAACTTACCCCCGGTAAGCGCATAATTGCTGTTAGTGCGGGTACTAAAATGGAATCGAAAGATTGGGAAGAGGATAATTGGGTGGCTTTGGTTAAATCATTAAACTTATATTCGTCCGATTATCAGTTAGTAGTTGTTGGCGCGCCGGATGAATGGGAGCGATCAGAGCGTTGTTTAAACGTTTGGAATGGCAAGGGTGTTAACCTTTGCGGTAAAACCTCGCCAAGAGTATCAGCTGAAATATTGAGAAGAGCAAGTGTTTTTATTGGGCACGATAGTGGCCCAATGCACCTCGCTGCCTGCGTTAGCACTCCATGTGTTGCAATTTTTTCCGGTAGAAACCTGCCTAAACAATGGTACCCCCGGGGCAAAAACAATAGAGTTATCCATCACCTGCCCGAATGTGCAGGTTGTAAACTGGAGGTATGCATTATAAAACAAAAAGAATGCATCCGATCAATATCGGTAAACGAAGTATTAAATGCAGTATTAGATGTTCTGAATATCCCTGTTAATATCAATGAATAAATATAACTGAAACGGATTAATTAAAAAAAGTATATATGATAGTTGTAACCGGTGCAGCAGGCTTCATTGGAAGTTGTATGATAAAAAAACTAAATGATGAGGGTTACAATGACCTGATTTTAGTAGATGATTTTTCAAATGATGAGAAAAATAAGAACCTGGAAGGAAAACAATATAAATTACAAATACACCGTGACAATTTTATTGAATGGTTACGCAACAACCATAACGATGTTGAATTTATACACCACATAGGTGCACGTACCGATACAACAGAACAAGACGTAGAACTGTTTAATCGTTTAAATCTTGATTACACAAAATCAATATGGAAACTATGTGGTGAGTTCTCTATCCCTTTAGTATATGCTTCTTCGGCTGCAACTTATGGCTTAGGTGAGCATGGTTATGACGATAATGAGGATACGATCCCGTTATTAAAGCCGCTTAATCCTTACGGCGATTCAAAAAACGATTTTGATATATGGGCATTAAAGCAAGATAGAACTCCACCGTTTTGGGCGGGTTTAAAGTTCTTTAACGTATATGGCCCAAATGAATATCATAAAGGCCGCATGGCTTCGGTTATTTTCCATACCTATGGCCAGATATTAAAAAACGGGAAAATGAACCTCTTCCAGTCACATAGGGAAGGTATAAAAGATGGCGAGCAAAAACGCGACTTTGTGTATATAAAGGATTTGATGGATGTTCTGTTTTTTCTTATGAATCATAAACGCGATTCAGGTATTTATAACCTGGGATCAGGTAAGGCACGCACTTTTTTAGATTTAGCCACCAACACTTTTAAAGCATCAGGTAAAGAGCCTAATATAGAATTTGTACCAACTCCTATAGATATTAGAGATACTTATCAATACTTTACCGAAGCTAATATGAAAAAGCTTCAAAACATAGGGTACTCCAAATCATTTTCAACACTTGAGGAAGGCATTAACGACTACGTTGTAAACTACATGATACCCGGAAAATATTTGTAAGACAATGAAAATTGATATAAAAAAAACATTATTAGACAAAATAGTCGATCTGGGAACACTTACAACCATTATACAAGGCTGGAAGAGGGAAGGTAAGACTATTGTTTTCACTAACGGAGTTTTTGATTTGCTTCACATTGGGCATATAACTTATATGGCAAAGGCAGCTGAATTGGGTGATAAGCTAATTATTGGCCTAAATGCTGATAGTTCGGTAAAAAGGTTAAAAGGCCCCGAACGGCCAGTGAATGATCAGAATACCCGTGCCGCAATATTGTCAGCACTTTTTTTTGTTGACGCTGTTGTTGTTTTTGAAGAAGATACACCAATAAATTTAATAAAAACCTTATTGCCCGATGTATTGGTAAAAGGCGCTGATTACAGCATTGAAAATATAGTTGGAGCGAAAGAAGTTATAGAAAATGGAGGAGAAGTAAAGACAATTAATTTTGTTGAGGGCTACTCTTCTACATCTATAATTGAAAGAATTAAAAAGCAGATTTAGGTAGCTTGATTGCGACATTGTTTGGTATATATCAATGATTGCGGTAAGCATCAACAAATAGGGGGACTAATAAAACTCAGATCGCTGAGAAATGCTATAAGTGAGATTGAGGAAATAATCCATAAATATCGTTTATCAATAATTGTATAACAGATATTTACCCCATTTAATTAGTAATACATATTTAACAACGTTATATTTATCAATGCGTATACTTCATGTAATAGTAAGTATGGACCCGGAAAGCGGTGGCCCCTGTCAGGGTATAAGAAATTTTGAAATAGGTAATAAAGATTCCAATGTGACCAGGCAGGTTGTATGTTTGGATAAAAATTATTCAAAATATCTTAATAAAGATACATTTAAGATCAATGCATTGGGTGATGGCAAGGGGCGATGGCAATACTCGAAAAAATTGATTCCGTGGTTAACAGTTAATCTGGAAAAATTTGACGTTGTTATTATTCATGGTTTATGGCAATACCATAGTTATGCAATATGGAAGGTTATAAAGGATTTAAAAAAACAATATCCGAATAAAAAACTACCCAAGGTTTTAGTGATGCCGCATGGTATGCTTGATCCATATTTTCAATTTGCAAAAGGTAGAAGAATAAAAGCTGTAAGAAACTTTTTTTATTGGAAATTTATAGAAAATAGAGTAATAAATAATGCTGATGGCTTATTGTTTACTTGTGAGGCAGAACTATTATTAGCGCGTAAAACGTTTACACCATATAATCCCCAAAAAGAATATAATGTTGGTTATGGGGTTGCTACTCCACCTGTTTTTAACGATCACATGACAACTTCATTCAAAGAACATTGTCCTGGATTAAAAGAATCACCTTATTGGCTTTTCTTAGGCCGTATACATGAAAAAAAAGGTGTTGATCTTTTAATAAACGCGTATAAATTATTGAGTAATCAATATACCGCCATGCCTAAACTTGTTATTGCGGGGCCTGGACTTGAAACCGCATATGGTAAAAAAGTACAAGCGTTAGCTAAAGGCGATTCATCAAAGAGCATTTTTTTTACAGGTATGCTATCAGGCGATGCAAAATGGGGTGCATACTATGGTTGTGAGGCTTTCGTGCTTACCAGCCATCAAGAAAATTTTGGAATTTCTGTAGCTGAAGCGCTTGCATGTTCTAAACCAGTATTGATCTCTGATCAGGTTAATATTTATCGAGAGATTAAAACAGGTGGGATAGTGGGAAGCGACAATTTAGAGAGCGTAAAAAATATTATTGAAAAATGGATAAAATTAAGTACTTCCGAAAAAAGTCAGATGTCAAAAAATGCTTTTCTTGTTTTTAAAGAAAATTTTGAAATTGAACCAGTATCACAAAAAGTAAATGATGTGTTGTATTCATTATTAGATATTTGATTTAACTGGATAGTTATTATTTTTATGAATTTATTGTAATGGTAAATACAGATACTCACACAGGTCCTTCTTTCTCATTAATGAATCGTATAAAGCGAGGAATATGGAATGTTATTTATATGTTTTTTTTCTGTTATTCGCCGATTTTTTTATTTGGATGGAGATCGTTTGTTTTGCGAATATTTGGTGCAAAAGTGGGCAAAGGCGTGCATGTTTATCCAAAAGTGAAAATTTGGGCACCCTGGAATTTAATATTACATGACCAATGTGGTATTGCTAATGGCGTAACACTTTATTCACAAGGAATGATAACAATAGGCCATAAAGCAGTAATTTCACAAGGGGCATATATTTGCGCCGGCACGCATGATTATACGCGCAAGGGATTTCCTCTTATAACAATGCCAATAAATATTGGTGACGAAGTATGGATTGCTGCAGAGGCATTTATTCATCCGGGTGTTTCTATTGGCGAGGGAAGTGTTATAGGGGCCAGGTCTGTGGTGAACAAAGATATGCCTGATTGGATGGTGTGTACAGGGCACCCATGTAAACCAATTAAGGAAAGAAAAATACAATAATATGCTTAATTTGATTTTGCTAAATCAGGCCAGTTAAAAGCACATTATTTGAATATTCCTCTTAAATTTGAGCGGGTCTTTACTCTGAGAGGATTCTGTAAATTGTAATTAAAAAATAATTACAATAATATATTATAAAAGCTAATATTAGCTATATGCTGGATCTAACTATTGCTATACCTGCACTTAATGAAGAATTAAATTTAGCAGGCTGCCTTGAATGTATTGATACTGATTTTGTTAAAAAGATAGTAATTATCGATTCCGGTAGCACAGATAATACCTTAGTTATTGCTAAAAAATTCGGTGTACAGGTAATAGATTTTAAATGGGATGGTAAATTCCCAAAAAAAAGAAATTGGTTTTTAAGAAATCATACTCCACAAACTAAATGGGTGTTGTTTTTAGATGCCGAC